>WBZL01000077.1_pt1 | contig 93464 bp, 75 predicted proteins | sample 5204291 | NCBI WGS metagenome assembly WBZL01 (sample SAMN12344345, study PRJNA552823) | activated sludge metagenome | biome: Activated sludge suspended growth; feature: Nitrification reactor; material: Wastewater; isolation source: activated sludge from nitrification reactor of wastewater...
CACGGTGTCGGGGCGGCGCAGCGACACGATCATCGTGCTGCGTACCGACGGCGACCGGTCGACCATGATGTCGATCCCTCGAGACCTCTGGGCGACCAACCCGGCAACGGGCAAGTCGGGGCGGATCAACGCGACCTACAACGCCGGTCCCGCGAATCTCGTCAAGGCCGTCACCTCGAACCTTGGCATTCCGATCCACCGCTACGTCGAGGTCGACTTCGTGAGTTTCGCCGGGATGGTCGACGCGATGGGCGGGGTGACGATCGACTTCCCGCACGCGGTGTCGGACCGCAACTCGGGTCTGCTCATTCCGACGGAAGGCCCGCACGTGCTGGACGGCAAGACGGCCCTCGCCTACGTGCGCTCGCGCCATTACACCGAGATCATCGACGGCGTCGCTCGGCAGGAACCGACCGCCGATCTCGGTCGCCAACAACGCCAGCAGGGGTTCATCCGCACCGTCCTCGACGGCGTGGGGTCCACGCGCAACCCGGTGACCCTCCTGCGGGTGGCAGGCGCTGCGAGCAAGGGCGTCCGCGTCGACCGCGACCTCGGCCTGGGCGATCTCGTCAGCCTTGCGCGTCACCTGGCCGGGGCAACCCCCGAGACGGTCGTGCTTCCCACGACACCGGCGCGCAAGGGCGGAGCCGCCGTGCTGCTGCTCAAGGAGCCCGACGCCGGGCCCGTCCTCGCGGGCTTCGGCGCGAACCGCTGACGCCGCGCGGACGTCGCGATGCCGGCACCGAAGGTGCGCCATCGATCGCCTAGCCTTCGCCGGTCCATCGATTCGAAAGGCAGTCCATGACCACGACTCCCGCGCCCGCGGCTGACGGCTCCTCGCCTCGCACCACCAAGTTCTCGTCCCCGATGCCGATGACCGTCGCGCCGGAGACGAGCTATCAGGCGACGATCTCCACGAGCCTGGGCGACATGGTTGCCTTCCTGCACCCGAACAAGGCGCCGCAGACGGTCAACAACTTCGTGAACCTCGCTCGGTACCACTACTACGACGGGCTCGTGTTCCACCGGGTCATCTCCGGGTTCATGATCCAGGGAGGGTGCCCCGAGGGATCCGGCCGCGGCGGCCCGGGCTACCGATTCGCCGACGAGCTGCCGACCCCCGGCGCCTACGAGATCGGCTCGCTCGCCATGGCGAACGCCGGCCCCAACACCAACGGCAGCCAGTTCTTCATCGTGTCGGGCGCGTCGGGCGTGGGACTCCCACCCGCGTACTCGCTGTTCGGCAAGCTCATCAGTGGTCTCGACGTGCTCGAGGCCATCCAGTCGACCCCGACCAACCGCTCGGATCGTCCGCTGACCGACGTGGTCATCAACTCGGTGACCATCGCCGAAGGGTGACAACGCCACCTCGACGTCCCCGGTGGCTCGCCGTCGTGGCCGCCACCGGGTTCGCCGGTGCCGTCGTGGTCGCCCTCCGGGCGCGGGTCGATGCGCAGCGGGCCCGCCGCACGGCGACACTCGTCCGACTCGGCGGCTCTCGCGGCATGCGGTACGCGACCATGAACGCACGCTCCCGCTTCGCCGACGAGGACACGGCCGCTCGCCTGCGCACCAGGTTCGAGCTGGAAACCGCCGAACAGGTCGCCGAGGTTCTCGGCAACATGAAGGGCGCCATGATGAAGCTCGGCCAGATGGCGAGCTATCTCGATCAGGGGCTCCCTGAACCGGTGCGCGAGGTGCTGAGCCAGCTCCAGGCCGACGCTCCACCGATGGCGCCGAACCTTGTGGCGGAGGCGATTCGCGCCGAGTTCGGGCGGTCCGCATCGGAGCTGTTCGCATCGTTCGATCCCGAGCCGATCGCGGCGGCCAGCATCGGTCAGGTGCACCGGGCGATCACCCATGACGGGCGCGACGTGGCCGTGAAGGTGCAATACCCCGGCGTCGATGCCGCGATCCGTGCCGACCTGGCCAATACCGACCTGCTGTTCACCATGATGTCGTTCCTCTTTCCGGGGATGGATCCGGGTCCGATCGTCACCGAGCTCCGGACGCGGCTGAGCGAGGAACTCGACTATCGCAGCGAGGCGGCCTTCCAGCGGCGCTTCGCCGCCTACTACCGGGGCCATCCGACGATCCACGTGCCGGCGGTGGTCGACGAGTTGTCGGGGGAGCGGGTCCTGACGACCGAGTTCGCCGCGGGTGCGAGCTGGAGCGAACTCCTCACCTGGCCGCAAGATCAGCGCGACCTCACCGCCGAGACGATGTATCGGTATGCGTTCGGGGGGATCTACCGGCTCGGCCTCTTCAACGGCGACCCCCACCCCGGCAACTACGTATTCGGCGCCGACGGCCGGGTGACCTTCCTCGACTACGGGCTGTGCAAGGAGTTCACCGGACCCGAGATCGAGAACTTCGAACGCATGATCCGGGCCATGGTGATCGATCACGACATGGGCGAGGTGCGGCGGGTCTGGGCCGATCTCGGCATCCTGACCGATCCCGATCGCTTCACCGACGACGCGCTGCGGGACTACTTCATCCACTTCTTCGAGAGCGTCATGATCGATGAGACGATCACCCAGACGCCCGAGTACGCATCCGAGAGCGTGCGCCGCTACTTCGATCTCAGCGGGCCACACCAGGACCTGATCAAGTCGGTGACGCTCCCGTCGTTCATGGTCATCGTGCAGCGCATCAACCTGGGCCTGTTCGCGCTGTTCGGCGAACTGCACGCCACCGCGAACTGGCGTCGGATGGCCGAGGAGATCTGGCCGATCACCGACGGCCCGCCGTCGACTCCGATGGGCGAGCGGATCCGCGAATGGGAACTCGCTACCGCCAAGCGCTCCACCGGCGTCGACTGACCCGGACGCCGCGGATCTACGCGGTGACCGAGGCGGCCGCCGCCGCCATCGCGTCGGCAACGAGCACCGTCACCGGCCCGATCGGCGGGGCCGCCGCGCCGGTCGCCGACTCGATCGTCACGAACACCTCGGTGGACCCCGACGCGGCGCGGCCCTGAAGGTCGAGGTGGAGCTGGCACGGCGGGTAGCCCTCGAACTCGACGATCACCTGCAACAGGCCGGCATCGAGGTCGACATAGGACACGTCGCCGATGGACTGCGAGGCCTCGTGCGCGACCAGGAATGCCTCGTGCGCCGGGACCGCCATGCTGATCGTGTCGTCGGCGGCCAAGCGCACAAGGCGTGCCGGCGCCGGTGCGTGCGATGCCGGGCGGGATTGACGGACGGCCGCAGGGCGGCTCGACTGCTGATTCGCGATCACGGCGCAGATGAGTTGGTACGCGACATTCAGCGCCATTGCCTGCTCGGCAGCACCGGGCTCGTGGTTGACATCCGGATGCACCCGACGCATCGCGTCAAGGTACGCGCGCCGTACGCGCGCCGGATCCTCCCAGGCTTCGCCCAGCCCGAGCACCCTTCTCGCCTCCTCGAAGTGCACTGCGGCCGAGCGTAGATGACGCGCCACCCACTTGTCGGCACCACGCGGACACGCGGCGTGCTGACCGGGTACTTTTACCCGGGACCGGTCGTCGCCGGTCGCGCCGAAGGAGCACAGATGACCGACACGACCGACGCGACCGTCCAGCCCCACTTCGGTGAACTCCTCGACGGGCTTCGCGCCACCTTCGCTACCGGCGTTACCCGCCCGCTCGCGTGGCGGGCCCGCCAGCTCGACGCCTTGCAGCGGTTTCTCGCCGAACGCGAGTCCGAGCTCGTCGAGGCGATCCAACACGATCTCGGACGGCCCGTCGCCGAGGCGTTCGGTGCCGACATCGGGCATTCACGTGTACACATCAAGCACACGCGGAAGCACTTCGAGCGCTGGGCGCGACCGCAGCGCGGGTCGGTCGGCGCATTGAGCTTCCCCGCCACGGCGCAGGTCATCAGCGAGCCACTCGGCGTCGCACTGGTGATCTCGCCGTGGAACTACCCCGTACAACTCCTCGTCGAGCCGCTCGCTGCGGCGCTCGCCGCGGGAAACTGCGTGGTCGTCAAGCCGTCGGAACTCGCACCCTCCACCTCCGCCGTCATCGCGCGGCACCTCCCGAACTATCTCGACCCCGAAGCCGTCGTCGTGGTCGAGGGCGCCGTGGAGGAGACCACCGCGCTCTTGGAACAACGCTTCGACCACATCTTCTTCACGGGCTCCACCGGTGTGGGCAAGGTCGTGATGGCCGCAGCGGCCCGCCATCTCACACCGGTGACGCTCGAACTCGGCGGCAAGAGCCCGACGATCGTGGCGGCCGACGCCGACATCGGCGTCGCGGCGCGGCGCATCGTGTGGGGAAAGCTCATCAACGCGGGACAGACCTGCATCGCGCCCGACTACCTCCTGGTCGAGGATGCGGTCGTGGACGAGTTGATCGATCGGATTCGCTCGACGATCCGCAGCTTCTACGGCGACGATCCCGCCGGCAGCGCCGATCTGGGGCGGATCGTCAACGAGCGGCACTTCGACCGGGTCTGCGGGCTCGTCGACGGCGGCGGTGGCACGGTCGTGATCGGAGGCGGGCGCGATCGAACGACCCGCAAGATCGAGCCGACCGTTGTGCTCGATCCCGACCTCGACAGCCCCCTCATGGCGGAAGAGATCTTCGGGCCCGTGCTGCCGGTGGTGCGGGTGGCGTCGATCGACCAGGCGATCGACGCGGTGAACTCGCGTCCCAAGCCGCTCGCGCTGTACGTGTTCACCTCCTCGAACGCCACTGCCGACCGTGTGATCGCCTCGACGAGTTCGGGCGGCGCGTGCGTGAACCACGTGGTCGTTCACGTGCTCCCGGAGTCGCTGCCCTTCGGCGGCGTCGGGCCGTCAGGTATGGGTGCGTACCACGGACGCGCGGGGTTCGACGCGTTCAGCCACCGGCGGACGGTGCTCCGCAAGCCGACTCGCCCGGATCCGGCGATGCTGTACCCGCCCTACACGAAGGCGAAGGAGTCGCTCATCCGCCGGGTCCTGCGCTAACGCGAGCCCGCGACGCCGTCCGCACGAACGCGATCTCACGATGCGTCGGATCGCCGCCACGCGCAGATAGGGTGATGGCGTACCCCAACTTGGAGGCTCTATGTCCCGCACCGCCAAGCTCTTGATGATCTGCGCCGCGCTGGCGTTCGCGTCGACCGCGTGCGGCGACAGCGGAAAGATCGAGTCGAAGGGCTCCACGTCGACCACGACCACCACGGAGAAGGACTCGGGCGACGACTCGGGCGACGACTCCGGCGAATCGACCGATCTCATCGACATTCTGATGGACGATCAGGACGGTCCCGGCCTCGACAAGAAGGACGCCACGTGCGTCGTCGACGCGCTCGACGGCGAGGTGACCGACGAGGGAATGGCGTCGCTGAAGGACTCCGAGATGGCGCTGTCAGACCTCAGCAAGTCCGACCGCGAGGCGGTCGGTGCTGCCTTCGACGATTGCGTCGACATCGAGACCTTCGGCGAGCTGATCGCCACGTCGATGCTGCCGGAGGACGCGATCTCGCTGACCGACGACGAGCGCACGTGCGTGACCAAGAAGATCCTGGAGAACTTCGACGGCACCGGCGACCTCATGCTGAAGATGGAAGAGATGGCAGAGGACGAGATGGGCCCGATGATCTTCGGCGCACTCGGCGCGTGCGTCACGCCGGACTCGGCCAAGGCGATCCTGATCAGCGGCCTGACCTCGGACGGCAACTTCGATCAGACGCAGGCAACCTGCATCGCCGGTCAGATGGTCGACGGCGCAGGAGCCGGCCCGGCCGTCGAGGCGATGATGGAGGCCGGAGCCTCCGGCGACACGAGCCAGCTCGAGCAGTTGATGACCGCCGCTGCGACGGCATGCGGGATCCCCGCCGGCTGAACGCTCGCACGACAGTTGGGCCTCGGTGTGTGAGCAGGCGGCGCTGAGCGCGCGGCGCTCTGCGCACCAGCCACGTTGAACGCGATCCAGGCTCAGCGGTGCATATATGCACCGCTGAGCCTGAACTGCGTCTGTGGCGGGGTCGACCGGACGCCGCAGGGGAATGCGGGCGCGACGGCGTGCGAGCGCGCGCGGGTGTCAGACGCGTGCGAGGAACTCGAGCACGGCGTCGCTGAAGCGATCGTTCTGGTCGCCCGCCACCATGTGCCCGGCGTCGGTCACGTCGACGAACTCGGCGTGCGGCACGATCTCGAGGAAGTGGCGGGCGGTCTCCTCGCTCACGAGGTCGCTGAGCTTGCCGCGCACCAGCAACGTCGGCACGGTCACCTTGGCCGCGGCCTCGTCGAGGCGGCCGGTCGCGGGACCGGGCACGGCGCCGAGGCCGGTCGGCGAGGTGAAGAGCGCGGGATCCCAATGCCAGCGCCACCGCCCGTCGTCGTCGAGACGGAGGTTCTTGCGGAGGCCGTCGTGGTTCTCCGGTCGACGGCGATGCGGCTGATACGCGGCCACGGCATCGGCGGCCTCGTCGAGGCTCTCGAAGCCCGCCTCGGCACGATCGAGCATGAATCCGACGATGCGATCGACCCCGGCACGCTCCATGCGCGGCGTGATGTCGACGAGCACGAGCGCCGCCAGCGATCCGGGTGCGAGCTCGCCCTCCGCAACCATCGCGGCGATCCCTCCGAGCGAGGCGCCCACGACCACCGGGGCGGCGTCGAGCTGGGCCGCGATCTCGGCGAGATCCTGAGCGAAGCGCACCGGTTCGTAGTCGGCCGAGGGGGAGCGGCCGCTCTGTCCGTGACCCCGCTGGTCGTACGCGATCGCCTGCCACCCTCGGGCGGCGAGCGCCCGGGCCGTGCCCGCCCACGAGTGACGGGTCTGGCCGCCGCCGTGGATCAACAGGACGGGCCGACCACCGTTGGGACCCCAAACATCGGCGACGATGGACAGGGGCTCACCGCTGCGGTCCGTGACCGCGAATGCACGCGGTCGAGGCGACTCCTGGTGGGGCTGATTCCTGGACACGAGGCGTCAGGCTACGCACGGGGCACGGGGCGCCGCGCCCACGCCGTGAACGCCGCGACCATCGCGTCGACATCGCTCACGGCGAGGCTCTCGCGGATCGAGTGCATCGCCAGCTGCGGAATGCCGACGTCGACAGTCGCAACCCCGAGGCGGGCCGACGCGATCGGCCCGATGGTCGATCCGCAGGCGAGATCGGCGCGGTGGGCGTAGACCTGCACTGGGACGGACGCCTCCTCGCACGCCAGCCGGAAGTCCGCTGCGGACCACGCGTCGGTGGCGTAGCGCTGGTTCACGTTGACCTTGATGACGGGGCCACCGCCGAGGAGCGCCGGATGCGACGGCTCGTGGCGCTCGACGTGGTTGGGGTGGAGTGCGTGCGCCATGTCGGCCGACAACAGCGCGGATACGTGCCAGTCCGCCCCGAGCAGATCGAGCGCGTCGGCCAACAGCGGCGAACCGGCACCGGTCGCCGACTCCGACCCAACCTCCTCGTGATCGAACAGCGCGATCGCCACACCGTGGCGCAGCTCGGCGCCATCGAGGGCAACCAGCGCTTCGACCGCGCCGAACGATGAGCACAGGTTGTCGAGCCGAGCCGAGGCGAGGAACTCGCTCGACCGACCCCACAGCGTCGGTCCGACAACGTCGTGGCACATCAGGTCCCAGCTCAGAACCTCCGTCGGGCCGACGCCCGCCAGTTCGGCGATCCACCGCTCGAACAACCCCTCGGCGGGTGCGCCGAGGCCCCAGATCGGGTGGAGGTGGCGCTGGCGGTCGACGACCAGCCCCCGCTCGTTCACCCCGCTGTCGAGATGGATGGCGAGGTTCGGGATGCGCAGGACCGGGTCGCTCACGGCGACCAGCCGCTCCTCCTGGGTTCCGAGCGGCGACCGGACCACGACACGCCCGCTCAGGCCGAGGTCGCGATCGAGCCAGGTCGTCAGCAGCACCCCGCCATACGGCTCGACCGCAACCTGGCGACAGCCGGCCGCAGCGAGGTCGGGCCGCGGCTTGACGCGCAGATTGGGCGAGTCGGTGTGCGCTGCGATGACGCGCCACGACTCCGTGGCGCCGCCGGCGGGTGCGATCCAGGCGACGAGCGCTCCGCCGATGCGGACGACGCCGCGGCGGGGGAGAGGCGCCGCGCGCCGCGCAGCGATGGGCACCTCGGCGAAGCCCCGCTCCACGAGCCGGTCGCGCACGGTCGCGGTCGCATGGAACGGCGACGGCGACGCGCCAATGAACTCGATCAGGCCGTCGACGGGCCGTGCATGGTGTGAGCGAGTCAACGATTCCCCCAGTCCGGCTGCGATGGTCACCCGATCGGGGCCGGCTCGGCGGACAGACCGGTACACGGCCGCAACGCCTCCCATGCCTGCACGGCGGCGTCCTTCGCCGCTCCGCTCAGGAGTTGCGGCCGGAAGTTGCCATCGATGCGCGCCGGGAGCCATTCACCGGAGACCACATGGCGACCGTCGACCGTGACGCGGGTGAGGCCGATCGTTCGGGCGGCATCCGACGAGGTCTTGAACTGCAGGTTGCCCAACCCGTACTCGATGAAGGCCGGCCCGCTGAAGCCCCCGCCCTGGATGCGATGCGCATGCGTGCCGACGATCACGTCGGCACCCGCTTGGATCAGCGTCGGGGCCAGCGACTTCTGCGTGGCGTCGGGGCACTGCATCTTCTCGGTCCCCCAGTGCAGGAACACGACGACCGTGTCGCTCGCGGCGCGGGCCTCGGTCACGGCCTGCACGAGTCGGTCGACGCGCTTGGCCGACGCGACACCAGGATTGGTCGCCGTCGCGGTCCACGACGCCACGAGATTGGAATCCATGACCGCCGTGGCGTCCAGGATGGCGATCCGATTGCCCTTCACCGTCGCGGTCCACGGCCGGTAGGCCGCGGCCTCGTTCTCGCCGACCCCGATGACGGGCGCCTTGCGCTCGCCGATCGCTGCCAGCGTCTGCGCGAAGCCTTCTTGCCCGAAATCGAGCGAGTGGTTGTTCGCCATGCCGATCACGTCGATGCCCGCGGCGGTGATGGCGTCGAGCGCCTCGGGCGGCGCCAGAAAGTTGAACGATTTGGTGGCCTTGGCGCCACCCGTCCCGACCGCAGTCTCGAGGTTCGCCACGGCAACATCGGCCGACTCGACAGCGGGGGCGATGCCCGCCAACAGCACCGACGGGTCGCGGCGCAGCTGGTCGCCGAGCGGGCCGTCGTAGTGGATGTCGCCGCCGAACACGATCGTGACCGGCTCGCCGGGCCCGTCCTCGCCCGGACCGAGTCCCTTCGGCGCTGCTGGCGTGGAGGGCGCCGACGAGCCGGAGACACCGCGCGGCGCTGCAGTGCTTCGCTCGCCCGGCGACCGATCGGCGGTACGGACGTGCACCTCGGTCGCCCCGGCACATCCCGAGGCGAGCGCACCGAGCGCTGCGATCGTCAACGCGGCGCGGGCGTGAAATTGGCGACGCATGGCGCTCAGCCTAGGGTCCCAAATCGGTTGGGTGACCGACCGACGCCCAAACTACGATGCGCCGACCTCCCCAGGGCCGACGACGTCCCTGGCTCTCACGCTCCACATGGCGCGATCCGCAACGTCCGCAACTCCCCGGGAGAACCGATGACAGATCAGCGACGTGAACCACGCGTCCCCTCGCGGGGGACAGCCGAAGGTCTCTACGATCCCCGCTTCGAACACGATGCCTGCGGCGTGTCGTTCGTCGCACAGATCGACGGCACGCGTAGCCACAAGCTGGTCGATTCGGCGATCGGGTCGCTGTGCAACCTCGAACATCGCGGCGCGACCGGCTCCGAGCCCAACTCGGGCGACGGCGCCGGCATCTTGATCCAGATCCCCGATCGGCTGTTTCGCGAGGTCGTTGACGCGACGCTGCCGCCACTTGGCCACTACGCCGTCGGCCTGGCGTTCCTGCCCGTGGATCCCTCGACGCACGACGACGCGACGGCAGCGGTCGAGCGCATCGTCGGCGAGGAGGGCCTGGAGGTGCTGGCGTGGCGCGACGTGCCCGTCGATGCGGAGCGCGCCGACATCGGAGCAACCGCCCGCGCCGTCATGCCGCGGTTCCGCCAGCTCTTCATCGCGTCGGCGGATCGGGCGCTCGAAGGCATCGCGCTCGATCGTCGGGCCTTCATCGTGCGCAAGCGGATCGAGCGCGAGCTCCTCGATGACGGCGGCGACGCACTCGTCTACTTCCCGTCGCTATCGGCGCGCACGCTCGTGTACAAGGGCATGCTCACCACGCCGCAGCTCGCTGCGTTCTTTCCCGACCTGGTCGATGAGCGCACCGAGTCGGCGATCGCGCTCGTGCACTCTCGGTTCTCGACCAACACGTTTCCGTCGTGGCCGCTCGCGCATCCGTATCGCTTCGTGGCACACAACGGCGAGATCAACACCGTCGCGGGCAACCAGAACTGGATGCGGGCCCGCGAGGCGATGATCGCGTCGCCGCTGCTCGGCGCCGAGCGACCCGAGGACCTGGAGCGGATCTTCCCGGTCTGCACCCCCGGCGCCTCCGATACCGCGCGCTTCGACGAGGCGCTCGAACTGCTGCACCTGGGCGGCTACCCGCTGCACCACGCGGTGCTCATGATGATCCCGGAGGCGTGGGAGAACCACGCCGAGATGGACCCGGCGCGGCGTGCGTTCTACGAGTTCCACTCCTGCATGATGGAACCGTGGGACGGGCCGGCCTCGGTGGTGTTCACCGACGGCACCGTGGTCGGCGCCGTGCTCGACCGCAACGGCCTGCGACCGAGCCGCTACTGGGTGTGCGACGACGGCCTGGTGATCATGGCGTCCGAGGTCGGCACGCTGGCGATCGACCAGGCGACCGTGGTGCAGAAGGGGCGGCTCCAGCCGGGCCGCATGTTCCTGATCGACACCGAGCAGGGACGAATCGTCTCCGACGACGAGATCAAGTCGACGCTCGCGGCCGAGCACTCCTACCAGCAGTGGATCGACGAGAACCTCACCCACCTCGACGACCTGCCCGAGGTGACCCACATCACCGAGAGTCACCTCGACACGGTGCGCGAGCAGCAGACGTTCGGCTACACGCACGAGGAACTCAAGATCCTCATCGACCCGATGGCGCGCAAGGGGCTCGAGGCGATCGGATCGATGGGCACCGACACGCCGCTGGCGGTCCTGTCGAAGCGGCCGCGCCTCCTCTTCGACTACTTCTCGCAGCTCTTCGCTCAGGTCACCAACCCACCGCTCGACGCGATGCGCGAGGAACTGGTCACCTCGGTCGGCCGGGTCATCGGCCCGGAGCGCAACCTGCTCGCGCCCGGCCCCGAGAGCGCCCGGCTGATCACGCTGCCGCGGCCGATCCTCGACAACGACGAGCTGGCGAAGCTCGAACACATCGGTGAAGCGAAGCTCGGGTTCCGCACCCGCCGGATCTCGTGCCTGTACCCGGTCGCCGAGGGCGGCGACGGCCTGCGACGAGCCCTCGACCGCATCCGCGCCGAGGCGTCCGAGGCGATCGCCGATGGCGACACCATCCTGATCCTCTCGGACTGGCGCTCCACCGACGAGCTCGCCCCCATTCCCTCGCTGCTGTTCACGGCCGCGGTCCACCATCACCTCATCCGCGAGAAGACCCGCACTCAGGTCGGCCTGATCGTCGAGAGCGGAGAGGCCCGCGAGGTTCATCACTTCTGCATGCTGATCGGGTTCGGCGCCGCAGCCGTCAACCCCTACCTCGCCTTCGATTCGATCGAGGATCGCCTCCGAACGGGCGCGCTCACCGGAGTCGGCTTCGACTACGCGGTCACGAACTACATCAAGGCGGCGTCCAAGGGCATCCTGAAGGTGATGTCCAAGATGGGCATCTCCACGGTCGCGTCCTACACCGGAGCCCAGATCTTCGAGGCGATCGGTCTCGGCGGCGACCTGATCGACGAGTACTTCACCGGGACGGTCAGCCGCCTCGGCGGTATCGGACTCGACGAGATCGCCGAGGAGGTGCGCCTGCGTCACCGCCGCGCGTACCCCGATCGCCCCGCCGAGCAGGCGCACCGCGACATCGAGTTCGGCGGCGAGTACCAGTGGCGTCGCGAAGGCGAGTACCACCTGTTCAACCCGAAGACGGTGTTCAAGCTCCAGCACGCGACGCGGACCGGCCAGTACCGGATCTTCAAGGAGTACACCGCGCTGGTGAACGACCGGTCGCGCCAGGTGGCCACCCTGCGCGGCCTGTTCGCCTTCCGGAGCGGCGTCCGCCCGGCCGTACCGCTCGACGAGGTCGAGTCGGCCGCCGAGATCGTGCGCCGGTTCTCCACCGGGGCGATGTCGTACGGGTCGATCTCGGCCGAGGCGCACGAGACGCTCGCGATCGCGATGAACCGCCTCGGTGCCAAGTCGAACACCGGAGAAGGCGGGGAGGACCCGGAGCGCTTCACCCCGCTCGACAACGGCGACTCGAAGCGCTCGGCGATCAAACAGGTCGCCTCCGGACGCTTCGGCGTCACGTCGGAGTACCTCACCAACGCCGACGACCTCCAGATCAAGATGGCGCAGGGCGCCAAACCGGGCGAGGGCGGCCAGCTTCCCGGGCACAAGGTGTATCCGTGGGTGGCCAAGACCCGGCATTCGACGCCCGGCGTCGGGCTCATCAGCCCTCCGCCGCACCACGACATCTACTCGATCGAGGACCTGGCACAGCTGATCCACGACCTGAAGAACGCGAACCCGGCGGCTCGCGTCCACGTGAAGCTCGTCGCCGAGGTCGGGGTCGGGACCGTCGCAGCAGGCGTCGCCAAGGCGAAGGCCGACGTGGTGCTGATCTCGGGTCACGACGGCGGCACCGGCGCCTCGCCGCTCACGTCGCTCAAACACGCCGGCGCGCCGTGGGAACTCGGCCTGGCCGAGACCCAGCAGACGCTGCTGCTCAACGGTCTGCGCGACCGCATCGTCGTGCAGACCGACGGCCAGCTCAAGACGGGCCGCGACGTGATGATCGCCGCGCTCCTCGGCGCCGAGGAGTTCGGCTTCGCGACCGCGCCGCTGGTGGTGTCGGGCTGCGTGATGATGCGCGTCTGCCACCTCGACACCTGCCCCGTCGGCGTCGCGACCCAGAACCCCGAGCTCCGCAAACGCTTCAGCGGAAAGCCGGAGTTCGTCGAGAACTTCATGCTCTTCATCGCAGAAGAGGTGCGGGAACTGCTCGCGGAGCTCGGCTTCCACAGCCTCGACGAGGCGATCGGCCATGCGGAGCTGCTCGACGTCGATCGCGCCATCGAGCATTGGAAGACCTCGGGGCTCGACCTGTCGCCGATCCTGCACGTGCCGGCGCTCGCCGCCGACGCGCCACTGCACAACACCACCGTGCAGGATCACGGGCTCGACCGGGCCCTCGACCGTTGGCTCATCGAGGGCGCCACACCGGCGCTCGAACACGGTGAGAAGGTGCGTCTGCGCCACCTGATCCGCAACGTGAACCGAACGGTCGGCACGCTGCTCGGCCACGAGGTGACCAAGCGGTACGGAGGCGTCGGGCTGCCCGACGACACCATCGAGGTCGATCTGGTCGGTTCGGCGGGCAACAGCTTCGGTGCGTTCCTGCCTCGCGGCATCACGCTTCGCCTGGAGGGCGACGCCAACGACTACGTGGCCAAGGGCCTCTCCGGCGGCCGGGTCGTCGTGCGCCCCGCCGGCGACTCGACGTTCGCGGCCGAGGAGAACATCATCGCCGGCAACGTGGTCGGCTACGGCGCGACGGCCGGCGAGCTCTACATCCGTGGAGTCGTCGGGGAGCGTTTCTGCGTCCGCAACTCGGGCGCCACGGCCGTCGTCGAAGGCGTTGGCGACCACGGCTGCGAATACATGACGGGCGGCCGAGTGGTCGTGCTCGGCCAGACGGGGCGCAACTTCGGCGCCGGCATGTCGGGCGGCATCGCCTACGTGTTCGACCCCGAATCGACGTTCGCCCGACGGCTCAACACCGAGATGGTGCAGCTCGAGGCGCTCGATGCCGAGGACCGCGAGTTCCTGGGAGAAGCGCTCAACCGGCATTGGGCCGAGACCGATTCGGCCGTCGCCCGTGCCATTCTCGACGACCACGACGCGCACCTCGCGCACTTCCGGAAGGTGATGCCGGTCGACTACCGACGGGTCCTCATCGCCACCGAGAAGGCGCTGGCGGCGGGCGTCGACGTGAACGAAGCGATCATGGAGGCCGCACGTGGGTGACCCAACCGGATTCCTGACCCAGTCCCGCCAGGCGCCCGACCGCCGGCCGGTGCCGGTCCGCCTGCGTGACTGGAACGAGGTGTACGAGCCGTTCGACGAGCCCGCGCTGCGCGCGCAGGCGAGCCGCTGCATGGACTGCGGCATCCCGTTCTGCAACAACGGATGCCCGCTCGGCAACATCATCCCGGACTGGAACGACCTGGTGTACCGGGAGCGGTGGCGCGAGGCCATCGACCGGCTGCACGCCACCAACAACTTCCCCGAGTTCACCGGTCGGTTGTGCCCGGCACCCTGCGAAGGTGCGTGCGTCGTTGGCATCAACGCCGACCCGGTGTCGATCAAACAGGTCGAGGTCACCATCATCGACCACGCGTGGGAGCAGGGCTGGGTGGCGCCGGTGCGGCCGCTCCAAACCACGGATCGCAGCGTCGCCGTGATCGGCTCGGGGCCCGCCGGGCTCGCGGCAGCACAGCAGCTGACGCGCGCCGGGCACCGGGTGGTGGTGTACGAGCGGGCCGATCGCATCGGCGGCCTGATGCGATACGGCATCCCCGAGTTCAAGATGGAGAAGCGTCACCTCGATCGGCGCCTTGCCCAGATGCGCGCCGAAGGCACCGAGTTCCGCACCGGCGTCGAGGTCGGTGTCGACCTGACGGTCGAGGACCTCCGCGCCGGATACGACGCGATCGTGCTCGCGATCGGCGCCACCGATCGGCGCGACCTGCCGATCCCGGGTCGCGAGCTCACGGGCGTCTACCAGGCGATGGAGTACCTGCCGTGGGCCAACCGTGCCCAAGAGGGTGACCTCGCCGCGTCGGAGGTCCCGATCCACGCCGGCGGCAAACGCGTCGTGATCATCGGCGGCGGCGACACCGGCGCGGATTGCCTGGGCACCGCACACCGCCAGGGCGCGTTGTCGGTCCACCAGTTCGAGATCATGCCGCGTCCGCCCGAAACGCGGGCGAGCGCGAACCCGTGGCCCACGTTCCCCATGACGTTCAAGGTGACCTCTGCGCACGAGGAGGGCGGCGAGCGTGTCTACGAGGTGAACACCGAGGCGTTCCTCGGCGCCGAGGGTCGCCTCACGGGGCTGCGGTTCCATCGCGTGACGCAAGAGATCGTCGACGGACGTCCCACATTCGTGAAGGTTGAGGGTTCCGACGAGGAACTGCCGGTCGACCTCGTGTTCCTCGCGATGGGATTCGTGGGACCGGAGCGCGGCACGTTGCTCGACGAGCTCGGTGTTCGCTTCGACCCGCGGGGCAACATCGTGCGCGACGAGGGATTCCGAACCGGAGTCGACGGGGTGTATGTCGCCGGGGACGCCGGCCGTGGGCAGAGCCTGATCGTCTGGGCGATCGCCGAGGGTCGCTCGTGCGCAGCGGCGGTCGATGCCGATCTCACGGGTTCGAGCGACTTGCCGGCGCCGATTCATCCCGAGGATCGTCCGCTGCTCTAGTGGTTGGTTCCAAGGGGTCAGCGATGGTCGGTGGGGACGGCCGAGTGGTCGGGCGAGTCCGTCGCGGCCGCTGGTTTCGTTCTGCCGGACGAACGGCGGTGAGCGCCAGGAGTCGCTGGAGTAGCCGGGCGAGCACGCCGGGCTTGGTGCGGCCTCCGTGCCGTGCGAGGTCGAGGACATGGCCTTTCCACGGTTCATTGGCGGACTCGGACTCGATGACCTGCCGGAGTGCTGTGAGCTAGCGGCTCCTGGAGCGGAGCGCCGGGACCCCTTGGAATCCGCCATCCGGGGCCAAGGGCTGAACGACGGCTCCGATCCGGCCCTCCCATTCCTGCGTGTCCGCCGCTTGCACTCCGCGCTCCCGCGCTAGCGCGCGTCGCGCCTGTGCTTCTGTGCGCCCGCGCTATCGCCGCGCGCCTGCCGCTCGCTGCGCTGCCGCTCGCTGCGCTGCCGCTCGCTGCGCTGCCGCTCCGATGCTCCCGCCCGCCACCCAGCCGGGCGAGTGACCGAGGTCACACGCCCGACCCGTGGTTGGCCGGGCTTGGTTGTCGGTGGCACCTGATTCACTACACCCGTGCCCACGAACGCCAGTTCGCAACAAACCTCACACGGCGCCACCGCACGCACCCGCCTCGCGATCGAGGTCCGCGAACTCGCGTCGTCGGTGCGCGGTCTGCTGGCCGACCTCGACCCCACCGAAGTCCCCCTCACCGCCGCACCCGACCTCTGGCGCGCCTTCACCGAACTCCGCAAACTCGCCGCCGCCGGCGAAACCCTCCTCACCGCCCGCGCCGCCGCCGCAAACGAATGGAAACACGCCGGCCACGCCAACGCAGCCGAATGGCTCGCACACAACACCGGCACCAGCGTCGGCGCCGCCCGCACCGACCTCAACACCTCACAACGCCTCGAACAACTCCCCGCCACCACCGACGCACTCAAAACCGGCGCACTCTCCCCCCAACAAGCCGACGCCATCGCGGACGCCGCGACCACCAACCCCAACGCCGAACACGACCTCATCGACCTCGCACAACGCGAATCGCTGCGCCGCACCCGCGAAGAAGCCGCCCGCCGCAAAGCCGAAATCGATAACGAACGCACCAAACGCGACCGCGAAGCCCGCATCCGCCGCCAACGCTCATGCCGCTCCTGGACCACCCCCGACGGTACCGGACACCTCCGCGCCAACGGCCCCGCCGAACACATCGCCGACATCGCCCGCGAACTCGAACACCAACTCACCCGCCACCTCGCCGACACCAAACCCGCCGACACCGACAGCCGACAGCGCCCCAACGACACACCCGACAACCTCCGCTTCGACATCCTCCACCACCTCATCACCGAAGGCCTCGACCCACACGACCACCCCGATCACAACCCTCCCGACCACACCCCCAACGACGACAACGACGACGACGACAACCGCCCCAACACCGGCGACGCGGGCCGCTCCACCCGCAACCAGCAACCCCGCGCCACCGACCGAAACGGCACCAAACCGAAACGCCCCCGACCGAGCCACGCAACACGACCCGGCCAACGACTCGGCATCCACAACCTCGCCCTACTCCGCATCGACCTCACCGCACTCACACGCGGCCACACCCAAACCGGCGAAGTCTGCGAACTCGTCGGACACACCAACATCTCCGTCGACAAAGCACGCCAACTCCTCGGCGACGCCCTCTGGACCATCGTGCTCACCCAAGCCGAACGCGTCGCCGGCGTCGTCAACCTCGCCCGCACACCAACCATCGCCCAACAACTCGCACTCCTCTGGGAACAACCCCACTGCTCAGTCGCCGGCTGCAACCGCACCATCCGCCTCGAAACCGACCACACCATCGACTGGGCCACCAGCCGCCGCACCATCACCGACCAACTCGACCGGCTCTGCGACCACCACCACTGGCTCAAAACCCACTCCGGCTGGGCCCTCGCCGCACCACCCAACCCACCCCCTCACCACAGCATCGGCACACCCCGCCAACCCATGGTCCCACCCGACCACCCCGACCACCCCACCAACAGGACGCGCACCGCGACCGCCAAACCCGCAGCCGGCGAGCCCGCGGCCGCCAAACCCGCGGCTCCCGGGCCCGCGGCTGCCGGGCCCGCGGCTCCGGCCACGTCCACGGCAGCGTCGGCCGGCGATCGGGGCGACCGCGAACCCACCCAAACGGACCAGGCGAGCCTTTTCGGCCCCTGACAGGCACGACACCCTCTACCGCCGGTGCAGCGCTGCGTCGATCAGGACTTCCCGCTGCGCCTCGCCGACAGCGATGCCACTACACACCGACCTCGGCTCGCTCCGCCCAACATCTCGGAACCCGTCGACTGGGCCCTTCCTGGTTGTTGGCTATCGGTTGGGGTGTGGTCGGTCCCGAGTGTGGGCGGGTTGATCCAGACCCGGGCGGGCCCACGTGTGGGTGTGGGTGTGGGTGTGGGGGTGGCCGAGGGCCGAGGGCCGAGGGCTTCCGAACGGTTCGGACTTGAGTTTGGAAGGCGTGGTCGAGGAGGCCGTGGCCTGCCCGGTGGACCGCGCTGCCATCGCCGGCGGAGCGTGTCGAACTGGCATGCGACGGCCGGCCGTCATCTGGCAAGCGGAGCGAGCGGTAGCGACGAACAGACGCCAGCAACCGCCCACGCCAACAACCGCCCACGACCACTGACTCCCTTGGAGCCGATCATCTAGGCGTCGACGAGGCGGGAGGGGGCGAAATCCCCGCTTCCGAACGCTCAAGTCCCCACAGGGTGCACCCGATGAGGAACCGGTGAACGACGGCGTCCGCGCCGCCGCGACCGAACCTCCTCCGAAGGAAGCACATGTTGGCGAGACTCAACGTCCGAACACGCCTGTTCGTCATCCTGGTGCCCGCGCTCATCGGGCTCGGCGCCTTCGCCGGGCTCGGCATCCAGTCACGCATCGATGCGCGAGACGATGCGGCGCGGGGGCTCTCGGTGTCGCGCACCGCGCTCGCAGCGTCGCGCTTCGCCGGCGCGGTGCGGACCGAGCGGATGCTGACGGTTGCCGCGACCGTCGGCGGCGCGTCGAGCAAGACATCCGCCGGGGTCGACGAACAGGTGGCGCGAACCGACGTCGCGGCGCATCTGCTCGAGATCACGCTCGGCGAATTGAAGGCGCAGGATTGGCCCGCGGCAAACGCTCCCACGGCGTCCGCCACGGCCGATCAGCTGCGCAGCCAGATCAACGCCCTCGCCACGATCCGCGAACTCGACCTGTCGGTGCCGGCCAATGCGCGTTCGGTCGCCGACGCGTACAGCGGCGTGCTCGCTACTGTCGCCGACACCTCCCGAGCCATGCTGAGCGGGCTCCCCGGAGCAACCACCGCGCAGAGCTCGACCCACTGGCTCCAGGACGGCATCGATCGCGAATCGCGGGGCGCCGCCATGGCGCTGGTTGCCGCCGGCGGCGATGCCAGCGCTGCGCAGGAGACAGCGGATGTGCTCGCCGAGGCGGGCGTGGCATTCGATGTGTTTCGCCGGGAGACCACCGACGCGGGTCGTGACGCGCTGACGCTGGCGTCGGCTCAGCCGCCGGTGCGCAACAGCGACGCGACGCTCGCACGACTCGGCACCGCCGATCAGGTGGCCGGCGCCGACCTCGTCGCCGACCGATGGGCGGTCGAAGCGAACGCACGCATGACCGCGCTTGCGGGGGTCGGCGAGAAGCTGCTCGGCGACGAGGTCGACGCCCGAGCCGCCTCGTTCGCCGACGCGAAGCGCACCATGATCTGGTTCGCCGTCGGTGCGTTCGCGACGTTCATCATCGCCGCGCTCACCGCCCTCGTGATCTCGCGAACCATCACCACCTCGCTGCGGCGCCTCGGCCGGGCCGCCCGCGAGATCGCCGATGAGCAACTCCCCGCGCTCGTCGAGTCGCTGCGCGGAGCCGATGGGCCGCCACCCGCGCTCGGCTTCACCGAGATCGACGTGGACGATCATCATGAGCTGGGCGCCGTCGCCGAGGCGCTCAACGGTCTTGCCCGCACCGCCTCCGATGTCGCCGCGCAACAGCACGCAACACTGCGCAAGGGCATCTCCGACATCTTCGTCAACCTGGCCCGGCGCAACCAGACCCTCCTCGACCGTCAGATCGAGTTCATCGACCGGCTCGAGGCGAACGAGGAGGACCCGGACCAGCTCGAGAACCTGTTTCGCCTCGACCATCTCGCGACCCGCATGCGACGCAACGCCGAGTCGTTGCTGGTCCTCGCCGGTGCCGAGGCACCCCGGCGCCGCGCCCGCGACGTCGCCCTCACCGACGTGATCCGTGTTGCGGTCGGTGAGGTCGAGGACTTCGCCCGCATCGCGTTCGGCGAGGTGGAGCCGGTGCAGACCCTGGGTGCGGCCGCCGTGGACATCGCCCACCTGCTGTCGGAGTTGATGGAGAACGGTACGCAGTATTCACCGCCGGACCGTGAGGTCGAGGTACTCGGGCACCGCGAGGTCGACGGCGGCTATCGGATTCGGGTGATCGATCAGGGCGTCGGCATGACCGACGGTCAGCTCGACAGCGCCAACGCACTGCTTGCCAAGCCGCCGGCGATCGGACTGTCGATCTCGCGCTCCCTCGGCTTCGTGGTGGTTGCGACCCTTGCCGCTCGCCACGGCATCTCGGTCACGATCGCACGCAACGCGTCGGGGGGCATCACCGCCGACGTCGGCATCCCGCGCATCCTGATCACCAGCGCCGACGAAGCGACAGACGCCGCCGCTGTCGGCGCGCCGGCGAAGCCGGCCGGTGCGAACGGCGCCCAACCGACGACCACCCCAACCGCACCTACCGGCGTGACGCATCAGCCCCTGGCGGCGCGCCCGCAGCCGAGCCACGAGCCGATGTCCGCGCCGGCCCTCTCGTCGGATCTGATCCCCGACGTCGCACCGGCCGAGCGGCTCGACGACGCGCTGCCGATCGGCGAGCGCTTCGACGAGGGCCTGTACTCGCTGCTCAGCGGGCTACCCGCGGTCAACCGCGACGAGGCGACCGGTCCGGTCGATTGGTACCGCCAGACGGCGGATGGGGAGAGCGACGAGCCCTCGGCGCCTGCCGCCATGGCCCCGCCGGTCGCGCCTCCGGCGACGTCCTCGCCGAGTGCTCAGGAGGCGTTCCCGTCGAGTGCTCAGGAGGCGTTCCCGTCGGGGCCGTCATTCGAGCCGTCATCCGAGAACTCGCAGGGATCGTCGCAGGGATCGTCGCCCGCCGGCGGACCATCGGGCCCGGCCGGGGACCCCGCTGCCCCGAGCCGCCCTCACGCGCTGCACCGCCGCACCGCACAACCCCCGCCGGTCCCGCCACTTCCGCCGACGGTGCCCGCCTCCTCCGCTCCACCCATGGCGGCCGGTCGGCCGCCGTTTGGCATGCCGAGTGCGCCACCGGCTCCTCCGACCGAGGCACCGGCCGACTGGATGACCCCGCCCATCGTCTCCGACGTCGTGGCGCCCGCCGCCGAGACGGCCCAGGACTCGATCATCCCGCTCGCCGCTCCGGACTCGGCCCGGGAGAGGGTTGCGGTTCACGGCATCGACATGCCGCCGTCGCCACCTCCTGTGACTATCGACGGCCTGCCCGTGCGCCGGCCGGGCGGCAACACCGCGACGTTCGCTCCGATGGACGACCACGCGATGGCGGCTCCGTCTCGCGAGCCCGGCGAGGTCCGCAGCGTGCTCGCCCGCTACCGCAGTGGGCTGACGACGGGCCGGGCCGTATCGAAGATGGATCCCGAGACGGTCGACCCAGCGTCAGCATCCCAACCCCACAACCACGAGGAGTCGTGATGGCAGCTCTCAGTAGCGAGGCGATCAATATCAGCTTTCTGGTGGCGAACTTCGCCGAGAAGGTGCCCGGGGTACGCGATGCCATCGTCGTGTCGGCCGACGGTCTGCTCATGGCCATGTCGTCGGGCGTCACCCGCGAATCGGCCGATCGATTCGCCGCCGCCGCATCCGGACTGATCGGCCTGGCCCACGGTGCAGCAGCGCCGTTCGGCGGAGGTCGGGTCACCGAGGTCATCATCGAACTCGAAGACGGGTTCATCTTCGTCACGGGGATCAGCGACGGCTCGTCGATGGCGGTCATCGCCGACGGCGGCTGCGACGTCGGCCTCGTCGGCTATGAGATGGCCCGGCTGGTCGAGCGGTGCGGCTCCGTGCTCACGCCGATGCTGCGGGCCGAACTCCAGGGAGCGTTGGCCCGGTGAACGACTCGCCGTACAGCGAGCCCCAACCGCGGCTTCGCATTCGTCCCTACGCTCTCACGCGCGGCCGCACCCGGGCGGCGGTCGACATCCCCCTCGAGACGATCGTGCGGGTCGCACCGAATGCTCCGGCATCCGGACGCGATATCGGGCCCGACGAGCGCACGATCCTCGATCTCGCCGCGCAGCCGATCTCGCTCGCCGAGCTTTCGGCACATCTGCGCATGGTCATCGGCGTCGTGCGCGTCCTCGTGGGAGATCTCGTCGCCGAGGGGCTATTGACCAGAAGCGCGATCCAGACCACGAACCAACCCGATGCCTCGATTCTCGAAAGGGTGCTCAATGGCCTCAAGGCACTGTGATCCAACGGTCGACGGTGCCTCCGCCACGGCCGACCAGAAGGTTCCGATCCCGGTCAAGATCGTTGTCGCGGGCGGCTTCGGAGTGGGCAAGACCACGTTCGTCGGGTCGATCTCGGAGATCGACCCGCTGCGCACCGAGGCAGCGATGACCCAGGCGAGCGAGGCGTTCGACGCCGTCAACGAGTCGACGGACAAGTTGGCCACGACGGTGGCGATGGACTTCGGGCGGATCACCCTCGGCAACGACGACCTCATCCTGTATCTGTTCGGAACGCCCGGTCAGCCGCGATTCCACTTCCTGTGGGACGAGCTCGTGCGTGGGGCCATCGGCGCCGTCGTCATCGTCGACACCGGCCGACTCGCCGACTCGTTCTCGGCGGTCGACTACTTCGAAGGGCGCGGCGTGCCCTTCGTGGTCGCCGTCAACTGCTTCCACGGAGCGATGACCCACGACCTCGATGCGATCCGTCAGGCGCTCGCCTTGAGCGAACGTGTCCCCATGTTCTTCACCGACGCCCGCGAACGCTCGTCGACGCGCGACGCGCTGCTCACGCTGGTGCAACACGCGCTGGCGCAAGCGACCGGCTGACCCGCCGGCGGCGTGCCGCGGGCCTACGACAGCCCGAGGTGCGCCAGCGCTGCGTCGACGAACGCGAAGCTCCGCGGCGTGGAGAAATGATCGACCCCGCGCAGCGGCACGTGTACCGCGTCCGGGAGCGCGTCGAGCAGCGGCTGCGCCGGACCGGCGAAATCGGCGTCGCCCAACACGACGCACACCGGAACCTGCACGCCCGCGAGCAGCTCCGGCGTGACGTCGGGCGGGTCGGGCCGCCGCAAGAGGGCCGAGAGCGCACCCAGCGATACGCCACACGACGATGCGAGCGTGGCGAAGTGCCGAACCATCGGGTTCGCCGCTGCCTCATCGTCGGCCCGCCCCGCCGCCAGCGACTCGAGCGCGGCCGCAAGCACCGCGCTCGACCCATCGCGGCGAAACAGGTTGTCGCCCACGCCGGCGACGACCAGGCGGCGAAAACGAGTCGGCTCGGCCGCCGCCAAGACCAGCAGGGTACGAGCGCCGAGCGAGAAGCCGACGGCGTCGATCGGCCCCTCCGGCAGCAGGGCCGCGACCTGCGCCTCGAACCCCACGTACGCGTCGGGCTCCGTCGGAGCATCCGGACCGTCGTGGCCCGGGAGCGGGGGAGCGACGACGCGACGGCCGGTATCGCCCAGAATGTCGATCCAGCCCGTCTCGCGCCACGTGCGATCGGCGCTCGTGGCGAGCCCGTGCAGGAGCACGACCGGCGGCTCGGCCGCATCCGTGTTCACGGCCGCCCCTGACGGGCGACTGCGTCGTCAGCAAGCACGCGGAAGGTCTCGATGGCGGTGATCTCCCAGGTCAGCTCCGCCGCTCGGTCGAGCGCGCCGGACTCGAGTCTGGCGCGGAGTTCGGCATCGGTGAGCACGCGCACGAGCCCGGCAGCGAGGTCGGCGTCGGACTCGGCGAGAAGGCCCGACCGGCCGTCCGAGGCTGCATCGACGTGCCCCGCGATGCGCGTCGCCACACACGGTGTGCCCGACGCAGCCGCCTCGGTGAGCGTCATGCCCCAGCCCTCGCGCACCGACGTCGAGGCGAGCACCCACGCCGATCGGTACAGATCGAGCAGGGTCGCGTCGTCGACGCGGCCGGCGAGATGGATGTAGTCCGTGGCGTCGAGTTGCTCGATCAGGGCCTCGATGCGCTCCCGTTCGTAGCCCTCGCCGACGATCACCAGACGGGCATCCGGCACGTGCTCGTGCACGCGGGCCATCACACCGACCAGCCGGGGGAAGTCCTTCACGGGAACGAGGCGCCCGACGGCGAGCACGGTCGGCTCGCCACGTTTTGCACCGCCGGGACTGAACAGCGGGTCGACGCCGGGGGCGACGACGGTGACCCGTTCTGCAGCGAAGCCGAGCTCGTGCACGAGCTCGCGCTTCGACGACTCCGAAAGCGTGACGATCGGGGAGTGTCGATAGAACTTCGGGGCGACGCGCTCCTCGAGCACGACTCCGAGCTGGGCGAGCCGTTCGGGCAGCGACATCTTCCACATCGGACCGTGCACGTGATGCAACCAGACCATCCGCGGGCCCCTGCACCACACCGGAGACATGAACGGCATGCCGTTCCAGATCTCGACCAGGCCGTCCCGGGCACCGTTTCGTCCGGCGATCTCGGCGGCCACCGACCGGGGGAACACCATGTATCGGCCGGCCTTGCGGTTCACGTCGTATCCGGCGCGGCGCGAGTGGGCGGGATGGCCCGGAGCGAACGAGGTGCGGTGGCTGACGCCGATGCCGGCCTGCGCCCACAGCGCGGCCACGTTGTGGGCGTGGATCTCGGATCCGCCGGCCTCGGGGTCGTCGAGGTCGCGCCACGCCAGCATGTGGACGCGAGCGACCCCGGAGCGTTCGCTCAATTCCGAGAGCTCCTTGATGGTCGTCTCCGACGCCGTGGGCGTGATCACATGGGCCTCCCGGTCCGGTGGGAACGTCGGCCGGTATGCTACGGCGCGTCTCGAGCCCCCAACGAGAACGGACCGACACGGTGAAGCTGACCGGCGAACGCCCCATCGAGGGCCAAACCCCCGACTCTCTCCTCGCGCTGCATGCCGCGGGCTATCGCGAGGTGATCGAACGACTCGGCTCCGGCCGTCTCCTCGACCTCGGGTGCGGCCTGGGCGACGGCAGCGCCGAGATGGCCTCGGCCGACCGTGTGGTCGTCGGCCTGGACTACGACCCGGCCACCGCCGCTCAGGCATGGCGGTCGCACCGCGACGCCGCGCTCGCCACGGTGTGCGGCGATGGCTCGAAGCTGCCGATCGCCGACGATTCGTTCGACTACGTGTGCTCGTCGCACCTCATCGAGCATTTCGTCGAGCCGTGGCATCACGTGCGCGAGGTATCCCGCGTGCTGCACGAGGACGGCACCGCCTTCTTCCTCACGCCCAACGCTCCCGCCGACTTCGAGAACCCGTACCACGTGTACCTGTTCGGACCCGATGACCTTGCCGAGATGCTGGGCGATCACTTCGAATCGGTCACGATTCTGGGACTCGACGCGACACCGACGGTGAAGGCCGACTTCGAGAAGCGGCGCGAGATGGCGGCGAAGCTGCTCAAGGTCGACCGCTGGGGGTTGCGCCACCGCCTGCCCCGCAGCTGGTTCGTGGCGCTCCATGCGGCCGGTCGCCGCGTGGCGTACCGCTTCCTGTCGGGCGAGCAGGGCGGCGGCAACTCGGGCATCACCGATGCCGAGTTTTTCATCACCGACCGGATCGACGACTCGACGCTCGTGCTCATCGCCGTGGCAGAGCGGCCGCGTCACGGGGGTCTGGCCGCGGCGTGAACGGCGCCCGCCCGAGCGCCGCCCCGCTGAACGGCGCGTCGTTCGGCCATCGACCCGCGCTCGACGGGCTCCGCGGCGTCGCAGTCGTCGGGGTGGTCGCGCATCATCTCGGATACCTGCCGGGCGGCTACCTCGGGGTCGACCTGTTCTTCGTGCTGTCGGGGTTTCTCATCACCTCGCTGCTGCTCGCCGAGATCGGCCGCTCGGGGTCGGTATCGCTGCGTGCGTTCTGGGCGCGGCGCGCCCGGCGGTTGCTCCCGGCGATGCTGGTGCTGGTCGCGGCGGTCGGCCTCTACGGGGCGACCGTCGCAGCGTCGTCGGAGTTGGCGAAGCTCCGCCGGGACGGCCTGGCGGCGCTGTTGTACGCGTCCAACTGGGTGCAGCTCGCCAGCGGCGAGAACTACTGGGACAAGTTCACTCGGGCCTCGCCGCTGCGCCACTTCTGGTCGCTGGCGATCGAGGAGCAGTTCTACGTGGTGTGGCCGTTGGTAGCGCTGGCGGTGGCATCGGTGTCGCGTCGCCCGGCCCGGCTGCTGGGCGTGCTGTGCACCCTCGGCGCCGCGCTTTCCATGGGCGCCGCGATCCACTGGTTCGACGCCTCTGAAGGCTCGCTGCGTCTGTACTACGGGACCGACACCCGCATCGGCGCGATTCTGCTCGGCGGTGCGGTGGCCTGCGTGATGCACCAGTCCGCCACATCGCGTGGCGACCGGTCGTCGGCCCCGTTCGGGCAGCCGGTTCAGATCGCCATTGGTGTGGTCGTCGCCGGGCTCGGCCTTGCATGGTGGCGCCTCGAAGGCACCGACCCGCTGTTGTGGCGCGGCGGAATCGCTGCCTGCGGCGTCGCGACCGTCTCGCTTGTGGCGGTCGCCGCGAGCCGACGCTCCTCGTGGCTCCAGACGGTGCTCGCCTGGAGACCGTTGCGCTGGTTCGGAACGATCAGCTACGGCCTGTACCTGTGGCACTGGCCCGTGATCGTGGTGCTCGATCAGCAACGGACCGGGTGGAGCCGGCCGGTGCTCGACGCGGTGCGAGTCGCGCTCTCGCTCGCACTCGCGCTCGTGTCGCTCGTCGTCGTCGAACAGCCGATTCGCCGCGGCGCCATCAGGGGCACCGCCGCGCTGTTCGCGCCACAGGTGGCTGTGGGCATGGTCACGGCGATCGTCGTGCTCGGCACGATCCCGCATGCGGATCGTCCGGCCGGCACGACGGTGCGCCTCGCCGATATCGAGCCGTCGTCCGCCGGCGCCACGACGACCTCGCTCCTTCCGGCCGGTACTCCGCTGCGGCTCATGGTCGTGGGCGACTCGGTGGGGCACAACCTCGGCGAGGCGGCGCTGCGGCTCGCGTCGACCGAGGGCTTCGCTGCGAAGAACGCAGCGCTCGTCGCGTGCCCACTCTCCACCCATCGTGAACGAACGCTCAACATGGACGGAACCACCGCAGACTCCCGCACGGACTGCACGAAGTACCCCACGGTGTGGGCCGAGGCCGCCGAGCGCTTCCACCCCAACGTCGTGTTGTTCGCGTCCGGCCGCTCGGTCGCGGTGAACGTGGAAGTGGCGCCCGGCACCTTCGCCAAGGCATGTGACCGGCGCTACGACCGCTACCTGCGTGCGCAGCTCGACGTCGGCCTGCACACGGCGGCGGCGCTGGGCGTCGAGGTGGTCGTCATGACCGCGCCCTACTACCGCGGCGTCATCGGGCCGGAGGGGTATCCCGACGACGGCACCGATTGCCTGAACGACGTGCTGCGCCAGGCCGTGAAGGCCGAGCCCAAGGCCCATCTCGTGGACCTCGCCGCGTGGCTGTGCCCCAAGAGGAAGTGCAGACGCCAGATCGGGGGCATCGAGGCTCGGCCCGACGGCCAGCACTTCGACGAGGCGGTCGCGCCGGCTGTGCTCGAGTGGATCCTCGATACCGGCGTCGGATCGTGGCGCGGCCCCGAGGGCGCTACCGGCGTGGCCGCCGGCGGCGCGGCCGCAGCCCCGTCAACCTCGACGGCCGGGATCGAGCGCGCCACCCCCTAGAGCCAACGCGTTGGTCGGCAGCGCGCCGACTACAGCGACGGTGCGGTGGCCGTCGGGTCGAGCCGCTCGTAGAGCGCAACGCGGGTGCGCCCGCGTCTGATCTTCAGCAGCTCGTCGAGCGCACCCAGCACCTCGTACTTCTTCGAAGGGTCGTCGTGTTCGGCGGCGATCGTGGTGTCGAGCTCGATAACCCGGCGAAGCTCCTCGGCCGAAAATGGCTGGTAGTAGGCGATGCGCCGCCACTTCGGATCACGCGCGAGCTTGTCGATCGACCCACTCTCGGCGACCATCAGCACCCGAACGTCGGACGCAGTCGGCGTGCGAACACGCCAGGTGCCGAGCATGTTGGCGTAGAACGGGTCGGCGTAGGTGGTCCAGCCGCGCCGTTCGAGCTGGTACATGACGCCGGTGACCGCGAAATCCTGCCCGGGCGGGCTGGCGGCGAACACGACGGTCCCGGGTGTCGGTCCGAGTGTCGCCAACGCGCCACGAGTGAGTTCGGCGAACACGGGCCCGCGGTCCTCGTAGGGATCGGGAGCGACGATCAACAGTGCGGTGAGCGTCATCGACGCCACGCCCACCACGCCCGTCGCAACCAGGTCTCGGTGCGCGAGCAGCCGGGACGTGGCGAGCCGCGGTGCGAGGTCGGCCGCCAGCACCCACGCCCCGGTGAGCACGAACGCGGCCGACGCAACGTCGAGCCAATTGAGCAGGTACGGGAACACCGCGTCGGTGATCGATGCCGTCGCCAGCGTGCCCGAGGCGACCAGGGTGGCGCCCAGAAGGAGCAGCCGCATGCGATCCCAGCGCCGGGAACGAATCGACACCACCAATGCGGCGAGGGGAACGAGGCCGAGGACCGGCCATGCTGCGAGGCCTGATCGGGGTTCGAGCCCGCCCTCGAGCCAGGCGGTCGCGGGGGTGACGCCGAGCCATGCGGCCTGCAGCCCGAGGGTCTGTGCACCGAGACGGATCGCGACCCGGAGCCCGGCGCCGTCGCCACGATCGCTGAAGAAGTCCATCACCCGATTGAGGTTGTCGGGGTCGGCCCGTTGGATCTGCAGGAGCGGAGGCGCCCACGCGACCACGCCGGCCCCGAAGGCGGCGGCCCACAATCGCCAGCCCACATCGAGGCGCCGCCTGCGCGCCACCGTCGTCGCCACCGCGACGGCAGCGACCGCGAACACCGGCACCGCGAGGCCGAGGTGGTTCTGCACCAGCGCCGTCCCACTCACCACCGCGGCGACCGGTCCCCATCGATCGCCCTCGACCATCGACCACGAGGCCAGCACGAACAGCGGCACGATCGTGAAGTTGAGAAACGGGTTCCACGGCTGGAGCAACGCGTCGCCGCCGGCGACGACGGCGGTCAACACGACCACGATCGCCGTGGTCGCCTGCAGCGGCAGGCCACCGCGCCGGCCGGCGAACCAGAGACAGGCGGCTGCCCCGAGTGCGTGCCAGCACAACGTTGCTACCAGCAGGCCGCGGGCGCCACCTCCGACCGCCTGGTACGGCGCCCACAGGGCGTAGTAGAGCAGCGGACCGGGGTGCGACCAGCCGTAGCGGCTGTACGCGCCGACCAGCGGCGGGTGCGACGCAAGGTCGTCGAGGCGGAAGCCGAACACCGCAAGGTCGCCGTGGGGGTACCAGGTGCGAAACGAGTCGACCGTCGCGCCGACGAGCACCGCCGCCGCGAATGCCACGGGTGCGGCACGGCGTGCGCGTGCAAGCACGGCGTTCACGCGGGCACCTCGCCCGCCGGCGAGTCGCGCCGCGAACTCTCGTCGCGCCGCGACCAGAGCCACTCCAACGCCGCGGCGGCCGCGATCACGGCAGCGACATCCCAACCGATCCGGAACCGAGCGAGGCCGTAGATGAGTGCCCCGGTCAGGCTTGCTGCAACCGCCTGCGCGACGAGCGGCACCACGGGCCGCTTGCGCCGATACAGCCGCACGATGCCGAACGCGGCGGTGACGGTCGTTACCAGGTGTGCGCCCCACGCGAGCCACGACAGGATCGGACGGCGGCCTTCACCCTGGTTGTAGTCGACCATCTGGTCGGGCCGATACACGCCCCAAAGCCTTCCGAGCCGAATGGCGGCCACCGTCGGGTAGTCGTGCAGGTGCGTGCGGATATAGCGCAGCGCGACCCTGCGGTACTCGATCGACAGCGCCGATGCCTCGGGCGGAACCGAACCGAACGGCGGCGGGTCCTGGTAGTCGGCCCAGTCGTCGCGTCCGTTGCCGTCCGCGTCCGCGAGGCGCAGGCACGACAGCGACCACGTCCCGGCGCCGCCGCCCCTCGTGGTCTCAGGGCAGTTCGCACCGAGCAGTGTCAGCCCGTCGTTGGTCGAATACAGCACCGGCTCCGGGTACCTGACGAGGTTCGGCACGACCCAGAGTGCCCCCACGCCCGCCATCGCGACCGCGCCGATCGCGACCGCGGCGACCGCGGTGAGCAGCCGTCGCCGGTAGATGACCACCGCCATCGGCACGATCAGCAGCGGGCCCAGCAGCAACGCCTCGGAACGCACGAGCGTCGCCGCGCCGCACGCGATGCCGAGGGCGATCCAGCGGGGGATCACCGGAAGGTCCGCGCACCGGTACGCGGCCAGCACTACGACCGCCACGCTCAGCGCCGCCAGCGACTCGGCCATCAGGATGCCGTCGTTGATCCAGAGTTCCGGGGTAACCGCCGCGATGGCCACCGCGATCAGCCCCATGCGATCGCCACCGACACGGCGCGCCGCGAGCCCGATCACCGCCACGGTGAGAGCGCCGACCAGGGCGAACGTGAGCCGCTGCCCGAACAGCGCCGTCTGGTGCCCGCGGAACGTGGACTCGCGGTCGATGAACATCGGCGCGATCGCCAACACGACCGCCGCCGCGGGCGGGTGCGACGCCACGGGCACGGTCTGCGCGCCCACGAACGGGTCGCTGAACCCGTGGCCCGCCGCGATCTGCTGACCGACCGCGGCGTACCAGAGGGCACCTCCGGCCGGCTCGTCGCCCGCGATCACGAAGCAGTAGCCGACCCGCAGCGCCAGCGCCGCGAGCACGATGACCGACAGCCAGCGGCGAAACGACCTCCGATCGCCCGAGGCGCGGTGGCGGTCGAACAGTTCGGCGTCGGCGTCGTCCCAGAAGCCCTCGGCGTGCTCGGGTGGTTCGAGTGGTCCCTCCACGTCACTCCTCGATCTCTGCGTCGCGCCGCCAGCCTGCCCGAACGGCCTCGACCAGGCACTCGATGCCGAGCAGCACGACCGTCAGCATTCCGAGATCATGGATGGGTTCGAACCGCCGAGGCCACCCGAAGTCGAGATCGAAGCCGCCCTTCCACTGCTTCGCGACCACATAGGCCGCCATGGCGGCGAACATCGCGACGCATCCCACACGCAGCGCCCGCCACCCGACGCGGGTCCGCATCGCCGCCCCGGCGAGCCCGGCCGCGAGCAGGATCGACCACCAGCGGCTCACCACCATGAACGAACCGAACGCGGCGACCAGCGACACCGCGGCCGTCGCCCACCAACCGGCGGGCCGACCGAAGGCATCCCACAGGCCCACCGCTGCGGGGCGGGTGCGTTGCAGGGTCCCGGCAGGGTTGGGCTTGGCCGGGCGGAAGGCGAGCGCGAGACAGATGAGCAAACCGAGCGCCGAGGACGCCAGGCCCCACCAGATCAGACGCTGCGGTTCCCACGAAACGGTGATGGTCGGCGACTTTCCCACCTTCGCCGGATCGATCCACCAACCGTTCGCATACCCCGAGACGAGGGTCGACGGACCGAGATCGCGGCCGCCCACGCGCAGGTGCCAGCCGGCGTTGTACGACTGGCCCACCACGAGCCAGAAGCCGCTGCGCAGCGAGCGCGTCGGCCGGATCTCGTAGGTCAGCCGGTTCGGGCTCGTCACGCGGAGCCGTGGCGATGCGGGGGCCGCGGAGGTGGTGCCGGTGGTCGGGCCGGCCGAGATCGCCGGGCTCACGAGCGACAGCGTCTCGATGCTGACGCCGACCACGGCACCAGGTTCGGTCTGCACGAGGGTCGTTCCCGAGGCCAGCGAGGTCGATGCGCCGTCACAGCCCGTCAAGCGAAGGGGCCGTCGCTGTTCGAGATCGTCGACCGTTCCGTGGACCTGGACGGCGATCGGCACGCCATCGGCGCTGAGCAGGTCGGTGCGGCAGGCCGCAGCGATCGGCGTCGCAGGCGGCGGGATCGTCGCGAGGCGCTCGAGGCCGCCCACCTCGGCGATGCCGATCGGCAGGCGGAAGCGGTCGTCACCGTAGAGCTGCGCGGTGGTGGCGTCGTCGACCCGATCGACCACCAGGCGAATACGCGAGCCCGTCAGGGTCTGCGGAGCGAACCGCACCACGGCTTGGTGGTCGCGCCCGCCTCGGGTGACCTTCGGCAGCCGGATCGATGGCCCGGCGACGCCGTCGACCTCGAAGTGCATCGCCGTAGGGACCGAGTGGCGAGCATCGGCGACAACGGTGAGCGACTGCGCCGTGACCGATGCCGGCGCACTCAGGTTCGCCTCGATCCACACCGGTGACTCGTCGCCGATGCGGCCCTGGAACAGGGTTGTCGCATCGCCGTCGAACGCCCGTGACGCGCGACTCGCAGGGGTCGACTGCAGGCGGGCACTCGATGAGAACGCGGCCCCGGCGACGCCGACGAGCGCGTCGGTGACCACATCGGGCGTGTCGGGGTGCAGCCGCGCCCAACCGCCGAGCTCGAAGGATCGTTCCGCCGGGAGTTCCACAAGCCGACGCAGCGCCGCCTCTTCGTCGGGAGCGCCCGTCGCGAGCGAGGCCGTCCGGCGCTGGAACACGTAGGCCAGCCGGTGCTCTGCGAGCTCGGAACCCGCGGCGCGCACCAGATCGACCGGTGGGCGGATGACCTCGAGCGTCGGGTCGGCTCCGAGGTCGACCTCGGCGAAGCCCACACCGCTCACGCCGCGATAGCTCTGCAGCACCCCGAAGTTCGTGGCGAGCACCGTGATGCGCAGCCTGGTGAAGCGGCGCTCGCCGAGCGAGATGACCTGGCCGGCCTCGGTGCGCGACGACTCGCCGAGGGTGACGACCCGGCTCTCGCCTCCGTCGAAGGTGAGGCGCACCTTGGTGATCCATCGGTTGACGCGATCGAGGGGTTGCACCAGCCGAAGCGATGACGCGGCGCCCGCGCCGTCTTGGCGGCGCAGCTCGATCCACTCGCCATCCGCCGGTTCGGAGAAGCCGACGCGCCACGCGGTCGAGGGGTCGCCGTCGATCGCATAGGCGGCTCGGTCGCCGGGGGTGAACGTCGTGGAGTTGCCGTAGCCCGACGCCGTCGCCGCATACACGCCACGTTGGACCGAGACCGTTTGCACGCCGTCGGCGTCGCTGCGTTCGATCGGTCGACCGAACAGGTCGAGGCGCGAGTCGGTCGCATCCTCTGATCGCGCTTGATCGGCCAGCTCCGTGTACCCCTCGGTGTCGCGCATCGGACCCAACCGGCGCGCGGCGCGCCGATTGCTGTCGGTCACGACGAGGTCGGCGTCGGCATCGAGGAGCCGCTGCAGCTCGGCGGGTCGGTTCGTGACCGAACCCGAGTACACCACGAGGCGTGTCGGATCGAGCACGCCGGCGCCTGCTGCGCTCACGAGCCCCTCTCCGCTCCCCGCCACGATCTGCGGCCGGGCCGCGGACACGGAGCGCACCATCGCCAGCGGGTCTTTCACCTTGTGGACCGACACCGGCGCGGGGTCGCGGACCGAGGCCGGGGTCGCCAGCTCGATCTCGTCGATCAGCGGAACCTGGGGATCGGCCACATTCGGGTACGCCGTACCGAAGCCTTCGGCCGGAGCGAGACCCGGCGTGCGAGCGATCGCGTCGGCCAGCACCCGGGGGCGGGGGGTCAAATAGCGCTCGTACTCCAGGTCGGACCGCAACACGAGGTCGCCCACACCCATCAGGCGCAGCATCGGCGCGAGGGATGCCGGCTCGAACGACCCGTCCTGGAGCGGAGTGTCCACGGCCCCCAGCAGGTCGGCGGATGCCTCGGAACCGAGCGGCACGCGCTCGCGTGCGACGTAGTCGCGTTCGGTGATGCCCGGCGTGATCGGGTCAACCGTGGCGCCCCACCGGTAGTTGGCGAACTCCGAACCCGGCTCCTCCAGGGCTCGGGTCGACGGGTCGCCCGCATCGAGACGTGCGGCCGCCTCAGTCCACGACGCCGGGATGTCCTCGGGCCGTTCGAGGAACTCGTCGACCATCCGACCCGTCCACAGCGGGTGCAGGTTGAGGATGATCAGTGTGACCGCCGCGAGCGCGACCACCTTGCGTCGCTCGGGAACCCGACGGGAGAGCGCAGCGACCCCCGCGCCGAGGAACACGGCGAGCGACAGCGCCAGGAGCGGCAGGGCACGAGGCGTCGAGCGCATGGCCATGCCCGACCGCGTCGTCACGAACTCGAGGAACAATGCGCCATATCGGGAGTGCCGCGCCATCGTGTGGCCGCCCACCGACACCACCAGCCCGGTCCCCGCCATCGCGACGAAGAAGATGCGGTACCGGAACCGCGTCCACAGCGCTGCGACGATGGCGAGCCCCGGCACGACGAAGCTGAGCGCCAGCACCGCCACGTTCGTGGTGTAGGTGTTGGCTGCCTTGAACCACGGACCGAACGCATCCAGGCCGTAGGCGAACCAGTAGCCGAATCCGCGCCAGATCTCGGGCGAGGACGCCGCGTCGGAAATGGTGCGATACGACTCGGTGTAGCGCAGGATGTCGATGCCGTACTTGCCCTGCAGCATCAGGCCGGTGATCCACCAGGTCGAGGTCGCCGCGGTGAGCAGGCCGATGCGCGCCAGGGGACCGATCACCGAACGGACCGTGTGCTCCTTGTCGACGAGCGTCGCGTGCAGCACCCACACGCCCGGACCGAGCAGCACCAACAGCAGCGAGGTGGCGTTGACGCCGCCGGCGGCGAGTGCGACCAGCGCGAACGCCGCCGGGTAGCGCCAGCCCCGATGCCGCAGCGACTGCGCGGTGAGCCCGATCAGCCATGGCAGCGCCGTGAACGGCAACAGAATGACCGAGTGCTTGTAGACGTAGTGCAGTACGTAGGGGCTGAGTGCGTAGGCGAACGACGCCACCGTCACGCCCGGGCCCTGCCACCGCAACACCCGCAGCAGGGAGCGCACGCCGAGCCCGGCGAGGAACATGATCGAGCCGAACCAGATGCGCTGGGCGACCCAATCGGGCAGGCCGATCGCGTCCATCAGCCAGTAGTACGGGCCCATCGGGAACAGGTAACCGATGTTCTGGTGGGTGACGGTGCCGAAGCCGACGCCGTTGTCCCAGAGCCACGGCGCCCGGCTGAGTAACCGGCCGGGATCGAGGTAGAGATACTGCTTGGTGTCGGCGCCCACCATGCCGCGATGCGTCAGCAGCAGCGGGACATAACAGCACGCCGCGAGCGCCGCATTCCCGACGGCGACCCGCCGCCGGAGCCTCGCGATCAGTTGAGCCATGTCAGCGCGTCGGGAGCGATCCGCGCACGCGTTGCCCGAGCGGCGAGTAACGCAGAATGCAGATCAGGGCGCGCACCCCGTCGCGCCAGCCGATCTTCTTGCCCTCGGCGTAGGTTCGTCCCGAGTACGAGATGCCGACCTCGTAGATCGACCAATTGCCGGCGGCCAGCTTGCCCGTGATCTCGGGCTCGAAACCGAACCGGTCCTCCTCGATCGTGATCGACTGGATGACCTCGCGGCGGAACGCCTTGTAACACGTCTCCATGTCGGTGAGGTTCAGGTTGGTGAACATGTTCGACAACAAGGTGAGCAGCCGATTGCCAACCGAATGCCAGAAGTAGAGGACCCGGTGCGGCCGACCGGCCATAAAACGCGAGCCATAGACCACGTCGGCGCGGCCGTCGAGCAGCGGCGCCAGCAGCTCGCCGAACTCCTCGGGCTCGTACTCGAGGTCGGCGTCCTGGACGATCACGTACTCGGCGGTCGCCTCGGCGAATCCGCGTGCGAGCGCGGCACCCTTGCCGCGGTTGACGGGCTGCACGAGCAGGCGAACCCGCGGATCGCTCTCGGACAACGCCGTTGCGATCTCGCGGGTCGAATCGACCGAGCCGTCGTCCACCACGATGATCTCGGCGGTCCACGGCGAGGCGAGCACACGCTCGACGCACGCGGCGATCGTCGCCTCCTCGTTGAACGCGGGCATGATGACGGACAGGCAACTCGTGGGGCTCATCGCCTCTCCTTTGCGAGCCGGCGGACAGAGGGGGGCTGGGCGGCAGGCCGGACGGGAGCCTACCGATCGAGCCCATGACGGGCGAGCCGCTTCCGGGCACTGGGCGGAGGCTGTGCAAGACTGCGCGGCCGTGACGCCAGACGTGGGTACGACGGCGGACGGCCGAGGGGAGATGCCGGCGCTGCACGGTGTGCGCGGCATCGCCGTCGCCATGGTGGTGGTCCACAACGCGGCGGCGCTGGCCACGCACGGCACCGTGGGACCGTTCGCCCGGCTTGCCGCGGTTGGCGACTTCGGCGTAGCGATCTTCTTCGTGCTTTCGGGGGTGGTGATCTACCGTCCGGTCGCGGCTGCTCACCTCGGCGGCGGCGAGCCGCGGGCGCGACAGTTCTGGTGGCGGCGGTTCATTCGCGTGATGCCCGTCTATCTGGCCGTCCTCGCCACGCTGATCGTCACGGGAGCGATCCACCTCAACGGCGGCCGCGACCTGCTCGCCCACGCGACGTTGACGAACGTGCTCCGCCCGGAGTCGCTGCTCTCGGGCATCACCCAGGGTTGGAGCCTCACTGCGGAACTCTGCTTCTACCTGCTGATCCCGTGGTGGTCGGCGGCGGTTCGGCGACTCGCTCGCCGAGCAGGCATCGTCGATCGGACGCGAACGCTGCGGATCGAGCTCGGTGCCATCGCGTCGATGGTCGTGGCCGCCCACGCGTGGCGCATCGCCGTGTACGTGCTCGAGCCGGTGTACCGCCACGACGCGGTGTACGGCGATGTGCCGCTCAGGGGAATCAGCTACCTGTGGTTTCCCTCGCACGCCGACGTGTTCGCCGCCGGCATGGCGCTCGCGGTGCTCTCGATCTATCGCGTCGGCCCGTTCCGACGCGACGCCGGTCCCCGCGCCGTCTGGTTGGGCGCGGCCGCCGCGCTCGCCGCATTCGTGGCCTACGCGTACGGCGTCGGCTCACCCTCGGTCACGAACGGCTACTCGCTCTGGCGCCTGGAGGTCCGTCAGGTCGTGTCGACCATGGTGGCCGTCGCGCTGATCGGGCCGCTCATTACGGCCGGTCGATCGAACGGGCTCGCGCGCGGCCTGTCGGGACGGGTGGCTCGAGGGAGCGGACATCTGTCGTACGGGCTGTACCTGTGGCACTTCGACCTGATCAAGCAGGCCGCGCAGCGAGGCCACGCCCATTTCGCCGCCCTCGCGCTCGTCGGATTCGTCGGCGGGGGAGCGGCGGCGGCGATCACCTGGTTCGGGGTCGAGCGGCCGGCGCAGGCGCTCCGCCCGCTGGTCGATCGGGCGGGCCGCCTTCGCTGGTCGGCGGTGTCGCAGCGGGCGCGCACGGGCACGGAACTGGCGGCGCTCGCCCTCGTGATCGCAGCGCCCGTTGCCGGTCTCATGCGCTACCAAGGCCCGCCGATGGAGGAAGGGTTCATGCTCGCCTTCCCGGAGCAGTTGCTGCACGGGCGCGTCCCCCACGTGGACTTCCTCCACCTGTACGGGCCGGGTTCGCTGTGGGTGCTCGCGGCGGTCTACCGCGTGGTGGGTGCCTCCCTGCAGGCCGAGCGACTGGTTGGGCTGGTGCAGCACGTCGTGGTGGTCGTTGCGCTCTGGAGCCTGCTGCGGGCCTGGGGTCGGCGAGTGGGCGTGCTCGCCGGCATCGTCGCGTGTCTGCTCATCATTTCGCCGCTCGGGCTCTCCGCGCTCGCCTGGAACGGCGCCCTCGCCCTCGCGCTGGCGTCGCTGGCGGTCGGGATGCAGGTCGCCCCGCGGCTCGAGCGATCCTCGGCCCCGGCCGAGGCCGCCGACGGCGGCTCGAACCCGCTGGTTCGCCGGGTCGGCTCCCGAGCCGACCGGCGAGCGCTGGCGATCTCCGGGGTCCTCGCTGGCGCGGCCCTGCTCTATCGCCCCGATCTGGTCCTCGCCATTGGCGCGGCACTCGCTGTGTTCCTCACGACGATGGTGCCGAGGGGCGCCCGACGGCCCGTGATCGTCGCTGCCGTCGCAACGACATCGCTCATGGCCGTACACCTCGCGATCTCCGGCATCGGGCCGTCGGTGCAGGGGATGTTCATCGAGCCGGTGTTCCGCCTACGCGGCGGACGCTCGCTGCCGATTCCGCCGTCATGGGGCGAGGTCGACGGGTTCCTGCAACGCGCCGGCGCGCTTCGGGTGCTCGGGTGGCCGCTCCCGATGCCGGCACTCTCGCATCAGATCGCCATGTGGTTCTGGCTCGTGCCGATCAGCGCCCTCGGCAGCGCCGCCGTGGCGTGGTGGCCGAAACGCCCGATGACGCCGTCGTTGCGGCGGTTGCGCGTGCTCACCACCTTCGGGGTCGCGCTGCAGAGCCAGGCGTTTCAGCGTCCCGATACCGCACACCTCGCATGGGTGACGGTCGTGACGTTTCCGCTGGTGATCGCCGCGATCGCCGAGGTGGTGCAGCAGCGCCGACCGCGTTGGCCCCCTGCAGCGCGGGCATGGCTGGCGGCGACCCCCATCCTCGTCGTACTCGTCGCGGTGATCCCGTTCTACCCGCTTCGCACGTACGGGGATCTGGTCGGACAGAGCGCCGGCCTGCAGCGATTCGGGGCACCCATCCGCCGCGACCATCGCGTCTTCTACTACGGCGATGCCCAGGCCGCGCTCGACGCGCAGCGTGTCGCCAGCCGGTTGTCGGAGCTCTCCACTCCCGGCGAACACCTCATCGTCGGACCCGAGCCGCTGGTGCGCACGCCGTACAGCGACGCGTTCCTGTACTGGCTCTTCCCCGAACTGGTTCCCGGCACGCGCTACATCGAGATGGACCCGCAACTCGCCGATGCCCGCGACAGCGGTCTCGCCGAAGAGTTGGCGCGGTCCGACTGGCTGATCCTCTCCACGACGTGGTCGGGGTGGGACGAACCGAACGACTCGACCAAGGACGGGTCGAGCGCTCCGGACCGCGTTGTGCGGGACCGGTATTGCGAGGTGCTCGCCTCGGGCAAGTTCCGCCTGCTCCGTCGCTGTCGCTGACGATGCCCGCCGCCGAGGCGCTGGATCCCCAGATCACGGGGGCGCGGTCGAATCACTAGTGTGGCCAACGTGCCCAACGCCGCCGAGGAACCCCTCGAACACGTCACGGTGGTCGTGCCGACGTTTCAAGAGGCCGACAACATCGAACCGTTCCTTCGAGCTGTGCGGGCGTCCATGCCCGAGGCCGATGTGCTGGTGTGCGACGACAACAGCCCCGATGGAACGGGGATCAGAGCCGATGAGATCGCAGCCGAGCTTGGGGCGATCACAGTGCTCCACCGCCCCAAGAAGGAGGGTCTCGGCGCTGCCTATCGCCACGGATTCCGCCACGCTGTCGAAGGCGGCGCCGACATCGTGGTGCAGATGGACGTCGACTTCTCACATCCACCTGAACAAGTCGCCGAGTTGGTGAGCACCGTCCGCGGCGGAGCGGATGTCGCCGTGGGGTCGCGGTACGTGCCGGGCGGCGGGACGCCGGACTGGCCGCTGTATCGGCGCGTGCTCTCAACCTACGGAAACGTGTACGCCGGCTGGCAGCTGGGTTTGGCCATTCGCGACGCGACGTCAGGCTTCCGCGCCTACCGGGCATCCGCTCTGGCTGATATCAGCGTCGCGAGCACCCGAGCGAACGGGTACGGGTTTCAAATCGAGACCGGGTTCCGGTTGTCCGCGGTCGGAGCGAAGGTCGTCGAGGTGCCGCTGGTGTTCCTCGACCGCACGCGCGGCTCGTCGAAGATGTCGGTCGCGATCATGGCGGAGAACCTCGCGTTGGTCACGTGGTGGGGGTTGTGTCGGCGCGCTCCAGGCGTAACCGGGCGATTTCGGCGTACTCGCCTCGCGAAACGATTGACCGGCTCGGCCGTAGCTGGGGGTTGAGCTCCACATCGATGCGATTCGCCTGCGGCGGATCGCATCGCCGGTGTATCACCGAACGTGGGCGAGCCCGCCCCGATACCGTTCGGACGAGCCCGCGGCCCGCCCCGCGGTCATCGTTGCGACGACGGGAGCACGGGAGCGTCGCGGCCGGTACCACCGGTACCGGTCCCGCTGCGCTGCTCGTGGTACTCCTCCTCGACGTTGACTTCCCAGATGTCGTGCGTCGCGCCGGCCACGATGTTGTCCACCGTGAGCATTGCCGTGAACATCGAGTGGTCCTGGTTGTTGTATTTGTGCATGCCGTTGCGGCCCACGGGCCACACGTTCGGCGCCGCCTCGGCGAGCCATGCACGCAGTGCCGCCACGTTCGCCGCGTAGCGCTCGTCGTAGGTGGGGTATGCCTTCGGCATCCGAACGACGTAGCCGTCTTCGACGGCGCCCGAGGGAGCGAGGCCGAGCGTCTCGAGTTCGGCCGTGGCCCGTGCGATCAGCTCGGCATCGGGCGAGTTCCACAGCTCGTCGCCCTCGAACACGAAGTACTCCATGCCCAGACAGGTGCGGCCGGGCTTGACCATGTAGGGCGACCAGGAGCCGAAGTTCTGGATGCGGCCGACCTTCACCTCGGGCGAGTGGATGTAGATCCAGTTGTCGTCGAACACCCCGGCCTCGGGGACCACCAGCGCAACGGTCAGGAAGTCACGGAACTGCAGGTCGCGAGCGGCGGCGAGCACGCGGTCCGGCGGGGGTGGGTCCATCGCCAACAGCAACTCCGAGAACGGCATGGAGCTGATCACGTGGTCGGCCGGCCACGACGTCTCGGCACCGTCGTGCGTCGTCACCACAGCGACCGCGCGGCCGTCGCGGTGCTCGACGCGCGTCACCGGCGTCGACATCACGACGCGGCCGCCGGCGTCCTCCACCAGATCGCGGCAGCGTTCCCACATCATCCCCGGGCCCAGACGTGGGTACTGGAATTCCTCGATCAGCGAGGCGATGTCCTTCTGGTTGCGCCGCGGCAGCACCGCGTTGATGATCGCGGAGGACAGCGAGAGGTTCTTGACCCGTTGCGCCGCCCAGTCGGCTGGCATCGACGACACCGGCACGCCCCACACCTTCTCGGTGTAGGTCTTGAAGAACGTGCGATACAGCCGCCACCCGAAACGGGCGACGAGCCAGCCCTCGTAGTTGGTCTGATCCTGGGGCGGACGCAGCCGCGCCCATCCGTAGCTCGCAACCGAACGGACGGCCTCGATCGGCCCGAGGTTCCGGAGCGCGTTGAACGCACGCAGCGGGTAGTCGAAGTACTTGCCCTCGTAGAAGATGCGGCTCTTGCGCGGACGGAGCAGGAACTCGTTCTCGGGCAGGATCTCGTGCCAGAGGGACTCGACCTCGTCGACCTTCGTGAAGAAGCGGTGCCCGCCGATGTCGAAGCGCCAGCCGTCGCGCTCGACGGTGCGGCTGATGCCGCCGACGATGTCGTCGGCCTCGAGGACCGTCACGGCACGATCGGCCTTCACCAATTGATACGCCGCGGTGAGCCCGGCCGGCCCGGCGCCGATGACCACGACCTGGCCATCCGTCGGTTTCGGGGGCGCGGCGGCGGGCGGATCGGCGGAGGGGGCGGTCACTCGGCCGATGCTACTGGTTCACGCCGAACGCAACGATTGCATCGGCACCGCCCCTTCGCTCCGACGGATCATGAGGATTTCGTCCGTGCGGATCGAGGCCATCGGCGTCGCCCAGCAATCGATCGTGGCCCGGGCGTTGGCCGTCCGGTAGAAGGTTGTCATCGCCTTCTCGTGGGCGAAGGCATCGGCCTCCACCACGATCTCGGTCGACCGGTCCCGCAAGGTGATCTCGAACCCCATGGGTCGATCATCGGCGCTGCCGCCTGTGGGGTGCCAGAGGAATATCGGCTGCGGATGTTGTGGATCTCGTGTGCACGGTGGCCGCCTGCCTGTGCACACCGAGGCGCGTCGTAGACTGGCGCCGATGAACAGCCCGGGGAGCGCAGGCCGTGGTGCGCAGCACCCGCGCCTGGCGCGATCCGCGACCCCCGACCTGGCCGCAGCGGCCGTCGCGACCGTGCTCCTGCTCACCACACAGGTGGGTCGCGTCGCATCCGACACCAAGACGTACCTGCTCATCGACCCGGGCCGGTTCCTGCGCCATGCTGCGTTCCTGTGGGATCCCGGGGTCGGCCTCGGCACGGTCACGCACCAACACATCGGGTATCTGTGGCCGGCCGGCCCGCTCATATGGCTCACGACCGCCGTCGGTCTCCCCACCTGGGCCGCGCAGCGGCTCTGGCTCGCCGGACTGCTCACCGCGTCGTTCGTCGGCGTCCGCTGGCTGCTGCGACAGCTGCGATGGGAGCGGGCCGGCACGACCGTCGCCGCGGCGCTCTACGCCCTGAGCCCCTACGTGCTCGCCTACGCCGCGCGGCTCTCGATCCTGCTGCTTCCCTTCGCCGCGCTGCCGTGGCTCGTCGGCCTCGCGGTGCGCAGCACCACCGGAACGCGCGCCGGCCGGGCGCGAGACGTTGCGGTCTTCGCGCTGATCGCATCGTCGATCGGCAGCGTGAACGCCTCGTCGATGCTGTTCGTCCTCGCCGCCCCGGGCCTGTGGTGGCTGTGGGCGGCGGTCAGCGATGCCGATGTGCCGGTCACCCGTGCGTTCGGGGCCGCCGCATCGAGCGCGGCCCTCACGATCGGCGCGTCCGCATGGTGGCTGTCGGGGCTTGCGATCCAGGGGCGCCACGGCATCGACGTGTTGCGCTTCACCGAGACCTACGGGATGGTCGCGTCCACCACCGTCAGCACCGACCTGCTGCGCGGCATCGGCAATTGGTATGCCTACGGGTCCGACGGTGCGGGGCCCTGGGTCACGCCGATGCGCCAGCTCACCGAGCGCACGTGGGGCGTGGCCGCGTCGGTCGCGCTGCCCATCGTCGGCGTGGCGTCGGCGGCGTTCGTGCGCTGGCGCCATCGCAGCTATTTCGTGCTCCTCGTCGTCACCGGCGTCGTGGTCGGCGTCGGGGCCTATCCGTGGTCCGATCCCGAGCCGTTCGGCCGTCTCTTCCGTTCGGCGACCGAAACGCAGGCCGGGTTGGCGCTGCGCAACACGCCGCGAGTAGTACCGCTGATCGCCCTCGGTCTCGCGGTGCTCACCGGTGCCGGCATCGCTACGCTCGCCCGCCATCGTCGGCGGCTCGCGGCGATCGCTGGTGCTTCGCTGGTGCTGCTGGCCTTCCTGAACGAGCCGGGGCTGTGGCGGCGTCAGCTCGTCGAGCGATCGCTGTCGCGCCCGGAGCAGCTCCCGGCGACGTGGCGTGCGCTCGCCTCCGACCTCAACCGTGGCGACGCGGCGCTGCGTGTCGCCGAGTGGCCCGGCGCCGACTTCTCTGCCTACCGGTGGGGCGACACGGTCGAGCCGATCCTCGCGGGGCTGACCACCCGCGACCTCGTGTACCGCGAGCTCGTGCCCTACGGCACGCCGGCCGCCGCCTCGCTCGTCGCCGCGATCGACGACGCGCTGCAAGATGGTCGGCTCACCCCCGAGGCCGTCGCGCCGCTCGCACGGCTCGTCGGCCTGGGCGAGATCGTGTGGCGCGGCGACCTCGACAGCGAACGGTTCGGGCTGGCACCCGCGGCGGCGACGCGGGCGCTGCTGGCCGGAGCGCCCGGTCTTGGCCCGTGGCAGACCTACGGCACCGGGCCGGACACGATCGCCCGGTCGGTCGTGGAGCAGCCCGAGCCGGCGCTGCGGATCCGTGACGCGGATGCACCACTCGTGGTCGACGGCGATGCCTCGGGGCTGATCGCGCTGGCCGATGCCGGTCTGCTCGACACGAGTCGAGCGGTCGCGCTTGCCGCAGGCGTCGCCCCCCGCAGCCTGGACGAGCAGCTCGCGGCGCCCGACGCCGCGGTCGTCGTGACCGACACCAACCGGAGGCAGGCTCGGCGCTGGAACTCGGTGGTGGCGGTCGCCGGTGCGACCGAGCTCTCCGAGGCGCAGCGCCGCACTGCGCACCTTCCCGCGCCCGCCGACACCACCGACAACCGGCTCGAGGTGTTTGCGGGGTCCACCGACGACGATCGCTCCGTCGCCGTGCACTCCGGCGGCGCCGTGGTGGCCTCGTCGTACGGAGGCGCCACGGGGTACGACCCGACCGCCCGCGCCGTGCTCGGGGCCGATGGTGACCGCCGCACCGCCTGGTCGATCGCGGCCGATCGGCGCGCCGAGGGCGAGTACCTGCAGGTGGCGCTCGACCGCCCACGCGACGGCGGCGGTGTCGCCCTCACGCCGTTGGAGATCGCACCCGGGCAGGGGCGGCTGCGCGCCGTGTCGCTCCAGCGGTACCTGCGGGGCCGCCCCGTGGGGATGCCGGTTGCGGTCACGTTGAACCGCACGTCCTCGCCACTCCCGCCGGGCGGCGCGCTCACCACCACGGTCGAGCTCGGCTCCGGGCGCTTCGACGCGCTCCGGGTGACGCTCGCGCTCGTCGATCCCGGCGACGCTCCGGTCGGGCTGGCCGAGGTTCGCGTCGGCGACGCGCCGCCGGTCACCGAGTGGATCCGTACGCCGGTCACCGTCGCGCGAGCGGTCGGCCGGTCGTCCACGCCGGTGCCGCTGACGTGGGTGCTCGACCGTCGGCGATCGGTGCGCGGCGATGCCGAGACCGCCATTCGACGCATCCTTCCCAGCCCCGGCGCGGCGACCTACAGCGTGCGGGGGACCGCCCGCGTGATCGCACCGGCGCCCCCCGGCGCAGCAGAAGCCGGGGGCTGCACGAGCGGACTCGTGAGTGTCGACGGCAATGCGGTACCCGTGCGCACCGAGCCACCCGCGCCCGACGGGCGCGTGCGGTTCGAGTCGTGCGAGTCCGTCGCACTCGGTCGCGGCGAGGCGCGGCTGGAAACCGCCGATGCCGCTGGGCTCCGCGCGGATCTGCTCGTGCTGCGCGATGACCGCCTCGCACCCGACCGAGCGGCTCCCGTCACCGGGCTTCGCCCGCCGTCGGTCGAGCGGACCGGTCGGCTCTCGTGGCGGGTCACGCCCGCGAGCACCGACCGGGACGTGTGGATCAGCAGCGGCCAGAGCCTCGATGACGGGTGGCACCTCCGCACGGCCTCGGGACGCGACCTCGGGACGCCGCAGCTGATCGACGGATACGCCGCCGGGTGGCTCGTCGACGCCACGACCCTACGAAGCGCCGGCAGCCTCGACCTCTCGTGGGAGCCGCAGCGCCTCGTGTGGTGGGCGATGGCTGTCTCGGCCGTGGCCGTGCTGATCGCCGCAACGCTCATCGTGATCGGGATTCGCGCGCGGCGACCCGGCCGCGAGGGCGACGACGGCCCGGCGCATGCCTGGGCCACGACCGCCCGCGATGTCGTGCCGTTCGCCACGGCGGCAGGGTGGACCGCAGCCGCCGCTGGCATCGCCTGGTGGACGATGGGCGCCGAGGTCGCGGCCACAACGGCGCTCGGCGTTCTCGTCGGGCTGCGCGTCGATCGCGGACCGCTCGCGCTGCGGACCGCGGCAGTCGCCGCGATGGCCACCGCAGGCGCGGCGATGGTGGCGCTGCAACGACGCGATCAGCCGCGGCTCTCCAGCACCTGGATCGACAGCTTCGGACCGGCGCACAAGCCCGGTCTCTTGGCGATCGCGCTGCTCGCGGCCGTGGTACTCGTCGACTGGCGTCGGTCGCGCCCAACCGGCGACGCGGGGCCGCCCGACCCAGGCGATACTCAGCCGGTCGGTCCGCCGGTCGCCTCCGGCGACGAGTCGCCCGAGGCGACCGACCTCGCCCACGCGTAGTCGGCCTTACCCGACGGGCTTCGCAGCACGTGCCCCACCAGCACCAGCGCCTTCGGCGCCTTGAAGTCCGCGAGGCGGGCGCGGGTGTGGGTGACGAGCTCGTCGAGCGAGAGCCCTTCGCCGGGCCGAAGCGCAGCTATGGCGACGATCTCCTGCCCCCAGCGGGGCGACGGTCGGCCGCACACGACCGCATCGAAGACCGCCGGGTGCGATCGGACGACCGACTCGACCTCCTCGGCGAACACCTTCTCCCCGCCGGTGTTGATGCACACCGAGTCGCGCCCGAGCAACTCGACCGAACCGTCGTCACGCCATCGGGCCCGGTCGCCGGGGACGGCGTAGCGGCGGCCGCCCACGGTCGGGAAGGTCTGCGCCGTGCGCTCGGCGTCGTTGAGGTAACCGAGCGGCACCCGACCCGACTGCGCGAGCCAGCCGACGCGGCGATCGTCCCGCGGCAGCACCGAGGCGCGGTCGGCATCGAGCACGGTCGTCGCTGGCTCGGGAACGAAACTGCCGGCTGCGGGCGATGCGTCGTCACCGGCCCGCACCCGCGACACGGCCTGACGGCCGCTCTCCGACGACCCGAGCACGTCGACGATCACCAACTCGGGCACCCGGTGCAGCACCTCGGCGCGCACGTGCGCGCTCAACACGGCGCCACCGCTCAGGAGCTGGCGCAACGACCCGAGCCGGTACGGCCGCCCGCGCGCCTCGGCGGCGACGAGTTCGTCGATCAGGGGCACCGCGAACGCGTCGCCCACGACGAGCAGCGACGTGACCGCCTCGCGTTCCACGGTCGACCACACGTCCGCGGGGTCGAGGTGTCCGGGCGAGCGCGGCAGCACGACGGCTCCGCCCGAGACCCACGCGGCGAACGCGTTCCAATGCGCCGCGCCGTGCATGAACGGGGGAGCGGGCAGCGCCCGCAGCGATGAGCGCCGCGCAGCCGCGACGACATCCGCGAGCGGAGCCGGCGACACGCCCAACGCGGCGACGAGGAAGTCGGCCTGGCGCCACATGACCGCCTTTGGAAGGCCCGTCGTTCCGCCCGTGTAGCAGACGTAGCGGTCGTCGCCCGAGCGTCCGCCCACGGGCCGTACCGGCGCGTCGACGGAATCGAGCACGTCCTCGTATCGAAGCGCCCCGGGCGCCAGCTCCGCGCCCGATCCGTCGTCCACCTGCACCAGCACCTCCAGGTGCGGCAGCTCGTAGCGGATCGCGGCGACCCGTTCGGCGAACTCGCCGTCGACCACGGCGACGCGACTCGCCGAGTCGGTCAGCACGTGCGACAGCTCGTCGTCGCGATAGCGGTAGTTGACGTTGACGGGCGCGCAGCGAGCCGCGAACGCGCCCACCATCGACTCCAGGTACGGCGACCCGTTTCGCATCATGAGGGCAACGTGATCGTGGGGCGAACGCCAGCCGATCGTCGTCGCCGGGTCGCTCCGCAGGCCGAGGCCGAGCGAGGTCAGCCATTCCCCGAACCGCGCGGTGCGGCTCCACAGCTCACCCCATGGGAAGCGCCTGTCGCCCACCACGAGCGCCTCACGCTCCGGCGCGGCGAACGCAATCCCCTCGAGAACGTCAGCGAGATTCAGCTCCATCGGTGGCGACATTACGACCCGTCGAGCGGTCCGGTCCGATGGCTGCGGCGGTCCCCGTGGCGCGGGCCGTGGCAGGCTGGACGCATGCGGCCGACCCATGGGACCCGCCGGTGACCCGCCGTCGCCAGGCGCTGATCGACGCCGAGACCGCGCTGTGGTCGAGGGATCCGGTGCTCGACGACCTGATGCGCCGCCATGGCCCCTGTCAGCTCCCGTCGCCGGCTCCGGCGGCCAAGCGATTCCACGACCTCGCCGAGTCGATCGCTTATCAGCAGCTCAACGGCCGCGCCGCGGCCACCATCTGGAGCCGAGTGTGCGAGGCCGCCGGGTCGGACCAGGTGACCGATGCGGGGCTCCTCGCCGCCGGGCCGGACCGCCTGCGCGCCTGCGGGCTGTCGGGCTCGAAGACGAGGGCGGTGCTCGACCTGGCGGAGCGTTCCGCATCCGGCCTGCTGCCGCTCGGTCGCGTCGGCCGCCTCGACGACGAGGCGGTCATCGAGCTCGTCACAGCGGTGTGGGGGATCGGCCGTTGGACCGCGCAGATGTTCCTGATGTTCACCCTCGGCCGGCTCGACGTCTGGCCGACGGGCGACTACGGCGTTCGAGCCGGGTTCGCTCGGGCGTGGGGCCTCGACGAGCTTCCCGACGAGCGCGGCCTCGCCGAACTCGGTGAGCCGTTCGCCGGGTCGCGGTCGCTCGTCGCCTGGTACTGCTGGCGCGCCATCGAGGCGAAGGACTCGGCGCGCACCTGACGCGCATCGCCTCGCGACGGTCAGCGAATCGCCACCGGCGTGGCGAGCGGGAAGTGGCAGGCGACCCAATGGCCGTCGGCCGGTTCGCCGACCGCGCTCAACTGGGGTTCGGCCGTGGTGCACACGTCCTGCGCCTGCGGGCAGCGGGTCCGGAACCGGCACCCCGACGGGGGGCTCAGCGGCGACGGCAGATCGCCTTCGAGGCGCCACTCGTTCTCGGCGGGCACCTCGGGATCGGGGTGCGGAATCGCGCTGATGAGGGCCCGGGTGTAGGGATGGGCCGGCTCGGCGAACAGCGCGTCGGGCGGCGACACCTCGCACATCTTGCCGAGATACATCACCGCGATGCGATCCGAGACGTTCTTCACCACCGCGAGATCGTGCGCGATGAAGATCATCGTCAGGCCGTAGCGCGACTTCATCTCCTCCAGCAGGTTCAGCACCTGCGCCTGCACCGACACGTCGAGCGCGCTCACCGGCTCGTCGCAGATGATGATCTTCGGCTCGGTCACGACCGCCCGGGCGATCGAGATGCGCTGGCATTGACCGCCGGAGAACTCGTGCGGTCGCCGGTCGGCAGCGGCGTCGGGGTCGACGCCGACAGCGCGAAGCACCTCGTCGACCTTGGCGGCCTGCTCCTTCGCCGACCCGCGCTTCCAGATCTTGAGCGGCTCACCGACGATCTGGCCGACCGTCCGGCGCGGGTTCAGCGACGAGATCGGATCCTGGAAGATCATTTGGAGTCGCGGCCGCAGCGCCCGGAGGGCCTCGCCGCGCTGGTCGGTCATCTCAACGCCATCGAAGCGGACCGAACCGCTCGTGGGCGCGGGCAGCTGCAGGATCGCCTTGCCGGTGGTGGACTTGCCGCAGCCCGACTCGCCGACCAGCCCCAACGTCTCGCCGTCGGCGACGTCGAAGCTGATGTTCGACACGGCCCGGACCCGCGCGGAGGAGCCGGGCACGGGGAACTCGACCGTGAGGTTCTCGACCCGCAGGAGCGCCTCGTCGCGCAGGTGCGCTGTTCCGCTGCCGGCCATGTCAGGACTCCTCGGTGGGGGTGAGGCTCACGCCGGTTCCTTCGCCGTTGCGGATGGACAGCGCCACCTCGGAATCGACCGGGAAGAAGCAGGCGAACAGGTGCTCGGGATCGTCGTCGCGCGGTACCAACGGGGGACGTTCGTTGCGGCAGATGTCCTGGGCGTAGCGGCAACGCGGCGCGAACGCGCACCCCGGGGGCGGCGACACCAGGTCGGGCGGCGCGCCGCCGATCGCGTCGAGCCTCGTGTGGCTCGGGTCGCTGAGCCGCGGAATCGAGTTGAGCAGCGCCTCGGTGTACGGCATCGCCATTCGAGTGAACAGCGAACGGGTCGGCGCCTTCTCGACGATGCGCCCGGCGTACATCACCGCGATCTCGTCGGCGCGTCCGGCGACGACACCGAGGTCGTGGGTCACGAGCACCATCGCCATGAATCGGTCCCGCTGCTGATCGGCCAGCAGGTCGAGGATCTGTGCCTGCACGGTCACGTCGAGAGCGGTGGTCGGCTCGTCGGCGAACAGCAGCTTCGGGCCGCACGCGAGGGCCACGGCGATGACGACGCGCTGGCGCATGCCGCCCGAGAGCTGACCGGGGTATTCGTTGAACCGCTTCTCCGGGGCCGGAATCCGCACGGCCTCGAGCAGGCCGATGGCGGTCTCCTTCGCCGTCTGGCGGTCCATCCCGAGGTTGAGCCGCAGCGACTCGGTGATCTGGGGCCCGATCTTCATGACGGGGTTCAACGATGTCATCGGATCCTGGAACACCATCGACAGCTCGCTGCCCCACAGCGAGCGATAGCCGTTGGCGTCGAGGCCCACGAGCTCGCGGCCCTCGTACCGTATCGAGCCCGTGGTGGTTCGCCCGCTCGATGGCAACAGCCCCATGATCGCCTTGGAGGTCACCGACTTTCCCGAGCCCGACTCGCCCACGACGCCGAGCGTGCGACCGCGCTGCAGCGTGAAGCTCACGCCGTCGACCGCCCGCACCACGCCGCGCGACGTGCGGAAGTGGATCGCGAGGTCCGCGACGTCGAGCAGCACGCCGCCTCGTGCAGCCTCGGCCACATCGTCGTCGGGCTGTTGGATCGATCGGACGCTCACAGGACACTCTCCCGAACATCGAACTTGCGGCGGAGCGCGTCCCCCAGGAAGTTGAGTGTGCTCACGGTCACCAGGATCACGACCCCCGGAACGAAGACAAGGTGCGAGTAGTGCCGGAAGTCTGCCGCACCGGCGCCTGTGACCGACCCCCACGACACGGTGTCGGCGGGCACGCCGAGACCGATCACCGACAGGCTCGCCTCGGTCACGATCACGATGCCGATGCCGAGCATGGCGATCGACATCATCGCCGGGGCGACGTTCGGCAGCACTTCACGTATGAGGATCCGTCCCGATTTGGCGCCGACGGCGCGGGCAGCGGTCACGAACTCGCGGGTCGACCAGGAGATCGTCGCCGCGCGAGCGATACGGCCGAGGATCGGCGTGGCGACCACGACGAGCGCCAGAATGATGCCGGGCACACGCCGCGACGGGTCTTCGGCCGCGTAGAACGTCACGACGAGCAGCGCCAAGATCAGGGCCGGGAAGGCGATCATGACGTCGAACACCCCGGAGATAAGCGCGCCGACCTTGCCCCCGTAGTAGCCGCCGATCAGGCCGAGCGCTCCCCCGATCAGGGTGGCGAGCGAGATCGACACCAGGGCGATGAACAGCGTCATCCGCGTGCCGATGAGCACCTGCGACAGCGTGTCGCGGCCACCACGGTCCACACCGAGGAGGTGCGTGAACTGCGACGTGGTCGGGCCGTCGGGGCGGGCCTGTTCGGACTTGGCCTTGAGGTCGCTGCACGAGATCGGGTCGTAGATCGGCAGCCCGTCGCCGGAACCGCACGCATCGGTGACCGGGTTACCGGTCGAGAGCGGCGCCGCGGCGAGCGACGGGCCGACCAGCGCAACGATCACGAGAAACACGAGCCAACCGACGCAGACCCACGCGCCGACGCCGAGCGTGCGTCGTGAAGAGGCCGACTCGGTGGCCGGCACCGGCGTCTCAGCGAGCATGGCGAATCCTCGGATCGAGCACGCTGTAGAGCGAGTCGACGGCAAAGTTGACGAGCACGAACAGGATCCCGATGAGCGCGATCATCGATTGCGTGGCGGGGTACTCACGAGAGAGAACACCCTCGACCAGCAGATAGCCCATTCCCGGGACCTTGAAGATGCGCTCCACCAGCACCGCCGCGCTGATCAGCGTGCCCACATTCAGCCCGGCGACCGTCAGCAACGTCAGGCTGGACGGCCGGAGCGCATGGCGGAACAGGATTCGCCGCGGCCGCAGACCCTTGGCCTTCGCCATCGTGATGAAGTCCTCCTGCAGGGTGGCGATCATGTCGCTGCGCAAGAGGCGGAAATACACCGCGATCTGGCTCGACACGAGCGCGAGGACCGGCAGGATCGCATGGCGAATGTGCTCGGCCGGATCGTCGGTGAAGGCGACCCACCCGCTCTCGGGGAGCAGCCGACTGTCGAGCGCCAGGTACTTTTTGAGGAGGTAGGCGACGACGAAGCCGGGCACCGACAGCGCCAGGAACACGGCGATGTTGGCGCTGCGGTCGAACAGCGAGTTGGCCCGATAGGCCGCGACAACGCCGAGCGGTATCGCGATGAGCAGCGCGACGATCTGGCAGTAGATCATCAGCAGGATCGAGGTGGGAAGCGCCTCGGCCACCTTCTCGCCGGGCGTGCCGCCCCGGCTGCGGTAGTAGGTGCCCATGTCGCCGGTGACGAAGTCGCCGAGCCAGTCGACATACCGAGCGATGACCGGACGGTCGAGCCCGAGGTCGCGGCGCGTCTCTTCGATCTTTGCTTTGTCGTTGCTCAACACGATCAGCTGTGCCGGATCACCCGGCAGCAGCGACTGCGCGAAGAACGACACCATCGTCAGAACCAACAGGACGACGACGAGACGAACGAGCTTCCCGGCGAAACTTCGCATGCAACCCCTCAGGTACGGCGGATCGATGTCGCAGTCGGGGAGGCCGAACCCGGCCTCCCCGACGCTGCGATCACTCCTCGATCCAGGTCTCCGTCAGGAAGTGCCAGCCCCAGTTCATTCCGGCACCCTTCACGCCGCCGGGGAGTTCGGTGCTCGTGATGTTCTTCACGTCGCTCGTGGTGCCGATACCCCACTCGGTGTACCAGTTCCACAGGTTGTACGCGCCGTCGGAGAATGCCTTGTTGACCTTCTCGTACTCGGCGCGTCGCTTCTCCGGGTCGGTCTCGATGCGTCCGGCCTCGAGCGCCGCATCGATGGCGGGGTCGTTGATGCCGCCGAAGTTGACGACCGAGCCGCTGTGCCACCAGATGTACTGGCCATCGGGGTCGGAGCCCGGGTGGTTCCGCCACAGGATCGTGTCGAACTCGCCGGCGATCGCCTGGCTGATCAGCGTCGCCTGATCCTTTGCATCGATCGTCACCTCGACGCCTGCAGCCTCGAGTCCTCGCTTGACCTCGTTGGCGACCGCTTCGGTCGACGGGTCGATGGCGTAGCTGAGACGAATCTTGACGTTCTTGCCCTTGAAGAACTCGGCCGCAGCCTCGGGGTCGTACTGCGGGATGTTCAGCTCGGACTCGTCAAGGTACCCGGGCACCTCCGAGTCGTACGGGCCGTTGGCGATGCGGAACTGACCGTTCGCGTTGATGTCGTTGAGGCGGGTCCGGTCGATCGCCATCGCCATGTGCAGACGGTTCTCCTTGTCGGCCAGCGGGTTGGCGGAGCCGTCGGCGCGCTTCTCGCGCACATTCACCAGGCCGTAGGCGACCTCGTGATGGCCGCCGTTCTCGGCGAAGAACGAGAAGCGGTCGGGGTCGCTCTGGATCGACTCGAACACCTCCTGTGACGACGTCTGGAGCGAGTTGAGCGTGCCGCCGTCGAGAGCGTCGTAGCGGTTCGGTCCACCCTCGATCGGCACGAAGGTGACCTTGTCGAGGTACGGCAACTGGCGACCCTCGGAGTCCTTGCGCCAGTAGTCGCCGTTCTTCTCGAGGTTCATCTCGTTGCCGCGGTCCCACTTCACGAGCTTGAAGGGGCCGGTGCCGATGAGCTTCTCGGCGCACTCCTTGCCCGGGGCGCTGTATTGGGCCTTGGCCATCATCCCGTAGCGACCGCTCGCGAGATAGTCCGGGAAGGCGGGCCACGGCGCCTTGGTGGTGACCACCACGGTGAGCGGATCGGAGACCGTCACGTCCGCCACCGGAGCGAACACGAACGGCGTCAACTGCGGCGCACGGCCGTACTTCTCGACAGCCGTCTTCTCGCCGCGGAGCAGGTCGAGGTTCTCCTTGACCACCTCCGCGGTGAGGTCGGTTCCGTCGTGGAATTTCACGCCCTCGCGCAGCTTGATCGTGAACTCGCTCGCCGTGGCGTTCGGCGTCACCGACTCGGCGAGGTAGGGCTTCGCCGTGAGGTTCTCGTCAAACGCGGTGAGCGGGTCGTAGATGGCGTTCGCCACCTGAATGCCCGCCGCTGCGAGCTGGCTTTCCGCCAGGCACCAACCGCCGCTCGTCTCCGCCTCGAGGCCGTAGCGCAACTCGCCACCCTCGACGGGTTCACCGGATGCGCTCCCGTCGCCACCTCCGCTCTTCTTGTCGCCGCCGCAGGCACCCGCGGCGAGCGCGAGCGCCAGGAGCGCTGCGCTGAACTGGCCGAGCCTTCGATGACGAATGCGCATGTGGGTCTCCCGGGTTGTGAGCCGCTCGAGCGGGTGAACGCGATGGCGGACGAGCCGCCTCCGAATGAGGGGGAACGTCGCCGGGAAGCATCCCGCCGGCCGTGACCCCCGACACACGGTGCGCGCACTGTAGCGCCCGCGACGGATGGCCGCGCCGCTCCCGGTTCGGAGATTTCGCACCCGCCGCATCTACCATCCCGCGATGCGCGATCTCGTCCCGATGTTCGTCGCGATCGCCGTGATGTTCGCCGTGGTGCGGGTGGCACGGCGGCGTCGCGACAGCCGCCACGCCGGCGCTCGGACCGTGCGCCTCGCGGTCGACGATGCCGGCGTGACGCGGGAGTTGGCCGACGGGCGGGTGGAGCACCTCGCCTGGGAGCGGCTCGTCAGCGTGGAGGTGGTGTGCACCCCGGTGAAGACCGCCGACGGTGCGAGCGCGTTCGCGCTGCTCGCTCAGGACGACGGCACCGGCTGCCTGGTCCCGCTCGGCACCGGGCTCGACGTCGAGGCGCTCAGCGGGCTTGCTGCTCGACGCGGCATCCGCGTGGAATCGATTCTCGACGCGGCCCGCCACCGCCCGCCGCACCGCCGGATGGTGTGGGCCGGCGACCCGGCGTAGGCCCGGTCAGCCCCGCCGGTTCGCTGACGGCACGCCGAGCTGCTGATACGCACGCGAACGGGCCAGCACCGTCGACACGTAGGCGAGGCTGTGGTTGTAGCTGAAGTACGCCGCGCTCAGCCCCGCGTCGTTCACGAGATCCTTGCTCGTCGCGCACAGGTACCGCGCCGCCGACAGGGCGCCGTCGTACACGTTCTGAGGATCAGCGATGCCGTCGCCCGACAGATCGGCGCCGTAGCGCTTCCAGGTGCTCGGGATGAATTGCATCACTCCGACCGCCCGGTCGATGCCGGGGTCGCCGTCGAGCACTCCCTTGTCGGAGTCGCGAATCACCGCGGTGCCGCGGCTTCCATCGAGCGCGATGCCGTAGATCGGCTCGGTCACGCGGCCGTCGGGCGCAGCCTCGCCGCCGGCGTACCGACCGTGATTCGACTCCGTCCGGCCGATCCCGGCGAGCGCCCACCAATCGATCGAGCACGCGAGCTTGGGGTCCGACGACGCGGCCTGCGCTGCGCGCCAATAGGCGTCGAGTGCGACGAGGGGAAGGTCGCTGCCGCCGACGAGGGTGTTGGCGCGAGCCAACTGGCGCTCCGTGGTGAGCGCCGGCAGTTCCGCGGTCGCGGCGTTCACGTCGGAGCTCGCGGCGCCGTTGTCTCGATCGGCGCGGGTCGCGTCGGCGGTGTTGTCCGCGATTTGGGCCTGCAGCGAATCGAGCACCGCCGCCTGCGCCCGCCCCGCCTCCTGCATGTGGTCGAGCGCTGTCTGCGCCTGGCGGGACGTCTCGTCGACCAGCCAACCCTCGTGCGACCGCTCCAGCGCCTCCGCGATCGTCTCGTTGGGGTCGGGATACACGTCGTCGTCGATACGGCCGACCAGGCGAGCGACGGCGAAGTCGCGCACGCGACGGCGGAACACCTCCTTCATCCGATCGAGCTTCGCCTTCCGCACCAGCGCACGGACTGCGCTCTGATCGAGCGCCGCTCGAGTCGCGGCCAGGGACTGCGCCCGTGTGGTGGCGTCGGCGACCTTGGCCTGGGCCGCCGCAAGCCTGCCCATTGCCGCCTTCAACGCCGCGTCGGCGAGGTCGAAGCGATCGCTGGTCACCTCGACCGATGCCAGCGCGTCGGAGAACCCGACGACCTCACCTCGTTCGTTGCGGCCGTCGGCCACGGGCTCGCCGGTGGCCGCGGGTGGCGCCGGGGGAGGGCTCGGCGGCCCCGCCGAACGGGGCGGCGGGGTCGCCTCCGGCCCGGTCGGACCCAACTCGGGCGTCTCGGCGATCGTCGTCGACGGTGCCGGGTCGACGTCCTGGGCGACGGCGTCGACCCCGACGGCCAGCGTCGACGCGCAGACGGCGGCAATGGTGCAGACCACCCGGATCGGGCCGTGCCGTCGCCGGCCGCGGCTCGGCACCTCACCGGGTACAGCGCTGCCCGAGAGGGGTGCTCGTTCGATCCGCCGATGCTGAGACGACATGGTGAGTCCTGGCGCGTAGCCGTGTGATCCACATCGGCCGCCGGCCGACGGTTGTGACCCGGTCCGTCGACCGCGCAGCGACGCGACGCGCAGATCGGCCGTTGTTGTAGTCCACCGATTCGGGGGGCGCCACCCTCTCACGCGCGCTGGTCGGCGCGGCGGACCCTCGGGGCGATGCGAAACTCGACGGGTGGACCCGACCGATCACCGTTCGACGTCTCGCGACGAGGCGCTCGACCCCGGAGCCGTCGCGGCGCTGCGCTCAGCCGTGGGCTCGGGCGCGCTCATCACCGATCCCGAGCGGTCGCTGCAGTGGCGGGTCGACTGGTCGGGCACCGAGGCACCGGCCGGTGCCGTCGTTGCGCTCCCGGGCACGGTCCGCGAGGTTGCCGAGGTGATCGCCTGCTGCGCGGCCCACGCGGTGCCCGTCACCGTGCAAGGCGGCAACACCGGGTTGGTCGGCGGGTCGATCCCCGACCGCCCCGGGGTGATCCTGTCGACGCAACGGCTGCGTGGCCTGTTCGACTTCGACCGACGCGAGGGCGCGATCACCGCCGAGAGCGGCGTGACGCTCGCCGAGTTGGAGGCACGGCTCGGCGGCAGCGGCTGGCGCTTCGGCGTCGACCTCGCGTCACGGGACCGGGCGACGGTCGGCGGCACGATCGCCAGCAATGCCGGCGGCACGCGCGTGTTTCGCCACGGGACCGCCCGCGATCAGGTCGCGGGCGCGCAGTTCGTCGACGCCGGCGGGCGGGTGATCGATCGTCTCGGCGGTCTCCGCAAGGACAACTCGGGCTACGACCTGGTGAGCCTCCTGTCGGGCAGCGAGGGAACGCTCGGCATCATCACGGCTGCGCGGCTGCGCCTCGTCGCCGATCCCGTCGGCATCACGACCGCCCTCGTGGGCTTCGACACCGTGGGCGCCGCGGTCGACGGGGCCTGGACGCTGCGTCGCGACGTCGCGAGCGTCGAGGTGGCCGAGCTCGTCTCGGCCGACTGCCTGCGGCTCGTCGCCCACGAATCCGGCCGGTCGGTGCCGGTGCCCGGTGAGGCGGCCCTGCTGGTCGAGGCCCGGCGCGATCCCGACCCGTTCCGGGATGTCGCCGCCGCCATCGACGGCCTGCCCGGCGTCACCGGTGCGGCTGTTGCCTCCGATCCGCCCACCCGTGCGAGCCTGTGGTCGTTTCGTGACCGGATCAGCGACGCCGTGGGCCGGCTGGGCAACCTGTGCCGGTTCGACGTGTCCGTTCCGGGATCGGCGGTCATGCAGACGATCGCGGGTGTCCAGGCGCTGGTGGCGGGCCACGACGATGCGGCCCGTCTGTGGGTGTTCGGCCACGTCTGCGACCACAACCTGCACCTGAACGCGACCGGTGTCGGCAGGGATCGCGTCGCCGATCTGGAGGACGAGGTCACCGCCTTCGTCATCGCACTCGGCGGCACCTTCAGCGCCGAGCACGGCATCGGGCGCACGCGGCGTCGGCACCTGCCGTCGTACCGCTCACCGGCCGACCTCGAGGTGATGCGCGCGGTGAAGCACGCCGTCGACCCCGGCGGCCTCCTCAACCCGGGCGTGATCTTCCCCGACTGATCTCGCCGTCCGGCGCCGGCGCGCGCTGGCCCTCGGGGGTCAGCTCGTCGTCGCCGACTCCCACTCGTCTCGTTCGATCAGGACCTCACGCAGCAGACCGGGCCGATCGGTGATCAACCCATCGACCCCGAGTTCGAGGAGTTCGCGCATCTCGTTGGCGTCGTTGACGGTCCACACGTGCACGTCGAGTCCCGCTCGGTGCGCTGCGTCGACGAATCGTCGCGTCACGATCGGAATGCCCGACTGACTGCGCGGCACCTGCGCTGCGTGCTCCACGAACGATGCCCGTCCGATGCCGCGCGAGGCCGCTATCAAGCGAGCCACGGCCTTCGGGCCCATCGACGTACATAATCCCGGCCCGCATCGGGCCCGCAGCTCGCCGAGCCGCCGGTCGCTGAACGCGCCCACGCACACGCGATCGAGCGCGTCGTGGGCGAGCAGCGCTTCTGCGAGCGGCTCGACGGAGCGATCGTCCTTCGGGTCGATGTTGATCCGCAGGTCGGGCCACGCCGCGAGCAGCTCCTCGAAACGGGGGATCGGGTCCACGCCCGCGACGCGCGCACGTCGGACTCGGTCCCACGTGAGGTCTGCGATCGCGCCGGTCGCGTCGGTCACCCGATCGAGCCGATCGTCGTGAAACGCCACGAGCACGCCATCCGCGGTGAGGTGCACGTCGGTCTCGACGTAGCGATAGCCCAGTCCCACGGCGTGCTCGAAGGCGGTCATGGTGTTCTCGGTTCCGGTGTCCAGGCCACCACGATGCGCCATGGCGATCGGCAGGTCGTGGTCGAGGAACGGATGTCGACCGCGATGAGGTCGGCGTGGCGGCGACGGGTCCATCGGCGCAAACTACGCCGCGGGACCCAAGCGCGGCCGCTGTGGTACTTGACCAGTTGGTCAAGTACCGTTCGTGCGTTCGTGGTCTCGGCGGTCGCACGACCGGTCGCGGGCCCGCGATCGACACGTGAGCGAGCGACGAACCAACCGACACACCAGGGGGCCGGAACGATGTCCGAATCGACCAGAGCGGAGACCGACGGCGAAGCCGCGGTGAACGCAGCGATCGACCAGTTGCTCGCCGACTGCCCGCCCACCGAGACGAGCGAGGAGGCCTTCCTCGGTCGCCAGTTCGACCTGGGCCTCGCCTGGGTTCACTTCCCCGAAGGCCTCGGCGGCCTCGGCCTGAGCCCCAAGCTCCAGCGCAACGTCATCGCTCGGGTTTCGCAGGCGCGGGGGCCGATGGGCGGTGCGAAGAACCCCATCGGATACGGCATGTGCGCGCCGGCGTTGGTCGCGCACGGCACACCCGAACACACGGTGCTGCTCCGCTCGCTGTTCACCAACGAGCACATCTGGTGCCAGCTGTTCAGCGAGCCCGGCGCCGGCTCCGACGTCGCCTCCCTCGCCTGCAAGGCCGAGCGCGACGGCGACGAGTGGATCCTCAACGGGCAAAAGGTGTGGACCACGCTGGCGCACATCAGCTCCTACGGCCTGATCGTCGCCAGGACCGACGCCGAGGTGCCCAAACACCGAGGTATGACGGCGTTCGTGATCGACATGGCCGCACCCGGGGTCGAGGTGCGACCGCTGCGCCAGATGACCGGCGAGGCCGAGTTCAACGAGGTCTACTTCACCGATGTCCGCGTCCCGGACGCGATGCGGGTCGACGACGTGGGCCGCGGCTGGGCGGTCGCGATCACCACCCTGATGAACGAACGCGTCTCGATCGGTGGCGGCACACCGCCACGCAACAGCGGGGCGATCGGCCAGCTCCTGTCGCTGTACCGAGAGCGAGCGGACGCCTCCGACGCCGTCACCCGCGACCGGTTCATGCGCCTGTGGTCGCGCGCCGAGATCAACCGCATCACCAACCTCCGCGCCTCACAGAACCGTCGGCTCGGCACCCCGGGCCCCGAGGGCTCGATCGCGAAGCTGGCGATGGCCGATCTGAACAAGGCGATCTACGAGGTCGCGATCGACCTGATGGGCCCTGAGGGCATGACGTACGACTCGTACGAGATGCACCAGCCGAAGGTGGCGCTGTTCGGCACCGATGTCCGCAAGAACTTCCTTCGAGCCCGGGCGAACTCCATCGAGGGCGGAACGACCGAGGTGATGAAGAACATCCTCGGGGAGCGGGTCCTCGGCCTGCCCGGCGACGTGCGCGTCGACCGCGACGTTGCGTGGTCCCAGGTGCCCCGGAACTGACATCCCGTCCCGATCGCTCCGCTACCACGTGCGTGCCGACCGGCCTCGCGGCGAACCGGTCGTCTCCACAGTTGATCCGTGGAGAATTCCGGTGCTCTGCGAGCAGATCTTCTCCGCGGTTGATCCGTGGAGAATTTTGGTGCCCTGCGAGCAGATCTTCTCCGCGATTGATCCGTGGAGAATTCCGGTGCTCTGCGAGCAGATCTTCTCCGCGGTTGATCCGTGGAGAAGACGGCCGGGCGGCCTCCGGGCGGAGCGGAACAGCGACCGGGCGGGGCTCAGCGATGCGCGTCGACCGCTCCGGCGGGCGCCGACATCGTGTCGGCGGGCACATCCTCGATCGACGGCGCAGCCGGTTCCGCGTCCATGCGGTCGCCGACCGCCGGCATCACCACCCGGGCCAGAGCCGGCACGCGCTGGGGGAGCGGGCTCGCGTCATCGCGTGACCCGGTCTCGTCGCCCGGCTCGGCATCGTCGGTCTCGGTGAGCGGGCGCTGGGCCGGCCACAGCATCATGGCGATGGCGATCCCGAGCACGGCGCTCAGGATGAACGGGAGCACGACCAGCGCTCGGGTGGCACCCGTGCCGAGGTTCATGAGCGGGCGCCCGACGAGATCCTCGCGCTGTGGGCGCGAGTCATCGGGGAACTCCCGGTTGTCGCCCTGGAACTGGTAGCGGCCGCCGTCGAGAATGCGGATGATCCGGTGCACGACGAGGTGTCCCTCGCCCGGTTCGCCCTCGGGGATTCGGTAGACGGCGATGTCGCCGACTCGGTATTCGCTCGCCGAGCGGACATAGAGGAGGTCGCCGAGCTCGTACGACGGCTCCATCGAGTGACCACGGACGACCACGAACGACGCGGCGCCGCCGAACCGCGCTGGCCACAGGCCGATGACGAGCGCGGCGAACATGAGCAGGGTTGCGAGCGAGCGGAGAAGCGGGGGGCGGCGTGTGCGCGTCACGGCTGGTCCACGTGGACGTTGTCGAAGGTCGACGAGGAGTCGTAATAGGTGTACACCCCGCTGCGGGTCTGACCGGCGATCTTGTACAGGCCCTGATTCGCCGCAGAGAGCGTGACCGTCGTGACCTGCGTTCCGTTGATGAAGAACCGCAGCGTCGACGTGGTCGCCGGGGACACCGGAGCCGGTGACTCGACACGCAAGACGATCGATGCCGGCGCCGTGGCGACGCCGCCCGGGTAGAGGTTGGTGACGGAACCGAGCAGTGCCCAGCCACCGTTGAAACTCCAGATCTCCAGCGAGCCGTTGCTCCCCGCGGTGTACTCCGCCGACAAGAAGCGTGTCGCCGCAGCGTTGGATTGGAAGATGATGCCGGCGTCCCAGGCCGTGGATCCGTTCCGCGAGATCGTCGCCTCGACCGAGGAGTTCACGAGCGCGGGGTTCACGACGAGCGGGCAGTCGGATGAGGTCGACCTCACTTGGTTTCCGGTCAGCGTCCACGTGCATCGCGGAGCGCTCCAGGTGAGCCCGCCACCGTCGGTCGTGGTGCCGTTCACGTTGGTGCCGTTCGCGCCGTTGAAGTTCTCCCATGCGCTCACCACCGGCGCCCCGGTGGCCGCCCCGTAGGTGAAGGCGCCGAGCTTGTTCGGGGCGAGTCCACCGAGCGACGACGCGGCAGCACCGCCCAACACCGATGTCAGCATCAGCGAGGCGGTGGCAGCGACGAGGATTCGAGGAGTGGAGAGTCTCACGACACACCGATCGGGTCGGGGAACACGGCGGATGGCACCGTCGGACCCCACCAGGGTGGGGCCCGACGGCGGCTCATCAGCCGGTGATCACCACTGCGGCGCCGGTCACCGCATTGGCGTTGGCACCCGGGGCCGCGATCGTGGCGCTCTGCGACGCGGACGCCGTGAGGGTGGCGATCGAACCCGAGCCGACGCTGGCGCCGGTCGCATCCTTCAGCGTGATCGACAGCGCCTTGCCCGAGCAGGCAGCGGCGATGCCGCCGATGTTCACGGTCGTCGTCTGGTAGCGCCCCAGCGTCGCGTCGTAGCTGTTGGTGAACGACAGCGACACGCCGTCGGTGTCGCAGCTCGACACGACGCCGACATCGGCGCCGAGGGTGGTGCTGGTGACGCCGCCAAGGCTGGCGGCCGAAGCGCCGACGATGCCGAAGGTGGCGAGGCCGGCAACGATCGCGGCGCCGATCCGGCGGCGACGCTGCGGGGTGGTGGGGGCAGTCATGGGTCTGTTCGCTCCTTGAGGGAAGGTCCGGGAGGAGGTTCCCTCGGTCCCGGAACGACCGAAGACGGGTCGCAATGTCTCATCGACGTTCCCCGCCTCGACTTGAGGCACCCGGAAGAACTCCCCATCGGGGGGCGGGCCGATCGGGCCACCGAAACCCGTGAATGTCCCGCGCCCAAGCGGCGATAGCGTCAGGGTCATGGCCCGAAGAACGAAGATCATCGCCACCATCGGCCCGGCGTCGGACGACCCGGGCGTGCTCCGCGGCATGATCGACGCCGGCGCCGACATCATTCGGATCGGTTTGGCGCACGGCACCTTGGCCGAGGCGATCGCCCGGTACCGCCACGTCCGCCAGGTGGCTCGCGAGGCCGAACGCACCGTGGGCACCCTGATCGATCTGCCGGGGCCGAAGGTTCGCCTGGCGCAGTTCGCCGACGGCGGGGCCGACCTGGCGACCGGCACGACCGTGCTCCTGCGCCCGGGAGCGCCGGCCTCGACGCAGGCCGTGCTGGGAGTCGACTACGCCGAGCTTCTCGAAGACGTGAAGCTCGGCGACAAGCTGGCGCTCGGCGACGGCACCGTGCGCTGCGAGATCGTCGACCTTGGCCACGATCAGGCGACCGTGCGCATCACCCACGGCGGGCGGCTGCAGGGCCGCCCCGGGCTGCACGTGCCAGCAGATCGCCTCGGCCTCGCGACGCCCACAGCGGAGGACCTGTACAAGCTCGACGCGTTCGTGGAGGAGGGTGCCGACATGGTGGCCCTGTCCTTCGTTCGCTCCGCGCACGATGTGCGACGGGTCGGCACCGAGCCCGCGCCGCGAGGCCCACTCGTGATCGCGAAGATCGAGACTCGAGCGGCCGTCGAGAACCTTGACGGCATCATCGCCGCGTCGGGCGCGGTCATGGTGGCCCGCGGCGACCTGGGCATCGAGCTCGGCATCGAGGAGTTGCCGACGCTGCAAAAGCGCATCATCCGCGGCTGCGTCGCCCTCGGCCGGCCGGTCATCACGGCCACCCAAATGCTCGAGTCGATGATCACCGCTGCAACGCCGACCCGGGCCGAGGTGAGCGATGTGGCGAACGCGGTCTTCGACGGCACGTCCGCGCTCATGCTGAGCGCGGAGACGGCGGTCGGCATCGATCCCGTCGGAGCGGTGCAGACGATGGCGCGCGTATCGGAGCGCGCCGACCGTGAATTCGACTACGACAATTGGGCGCGCCGGCTCCGAGCGACGCGTCGCACCGACGATGTCGACGCCGACGATCGAGTCACCGACGCGATGACCGGCGCCGCGTGGCGGGCCGCGACCGAGATGGGGGCGACCGCGATCATCTGCATCTCCGATACCGGCTTCACCGTGCGTTCGATCGCCCGGTTCCGGCCGTCGATGCCGATCCTCGGATTCACCCCCGACGAGCGAACCCAACACCAGCTCACGCTGAGCTGGGGCACGCAACCGCTCCTCGGCGGCTCCATGGCGGACAGCCTCGAAATGATGTGGTCGCTCGTGCAGACGGCGCGCGAGCGGGGGCTGATCCGCAGCGGCGACGTCGTGGCGGTCCTGGCGGGAGCGGGCCAGGGGAGTCGCGCCAAGGCGACGGATCTCCTGCGCCTCGTCCGCGTTCCGTGACCCGCCGCCCACCGGCGATTCCCTCCACCGTCGACGGCCTCGCGGTCGACGACTATCCGCCGATCGAGCCGGGCCTGCCACCGGTCCTGGTGGTGCACGGGGCCATGGACCGCGCCGGCGGTTTCCGGCGACTCGTCCGCCACCTCCCGCGCTGCCGCGTCGTCACCTTCGACCGCCGCGGCTACAGCCGGTCGATCGGTGAGCCGTGTGCGACGCTCGACGACGCCGTGCGTGACCTCGCGGCCGTGCGGGCCGTGCTCGGCGACTCGCCGGTGCTCGTGTTCGGTCACAGCCAAGGCGGGCTGATCGCATTGCGCGCCGCGGCCGACGGTGTGCTCGGTGACGCGGACGCGCTGGCGGTGTACGAGCCACCGATGCCCTGGCATGACTGGTACAGGGCGGAGCTCGGCGATCGGCTCCTCCACGAACCGCACGACGAGGTTGCGGAGCGGTTCCTGCGTGGTGTGCTGGGCGACGCCGTGTGGGAACGTCTGCCTACATCGATCCAGGCGGCTCGGCGTGAAGACGGCGCCGCCCTGCTCGCCGACCTCCGTGCGAGCCGCGCTCAGGGTGCCGAGCCGCTCTGGAGCAACATCCGTGTCCCGGTGACCGCGCTGCGGGGCGAGTGCTCGGTACCGCACAACCGCCGCACTGTCGACGAGTTGGTCGCTCGCCTCGGCGGGGTGTCCGCCGTCGAGGTGCCCGGCGCCGATCACGGTGCTCACATCTCGCAGCCGGCCGCGCTGGCACGGTGCCTGCTCGACGCCCAACCGCCGTCGTAAGGTCGTCGGATGCCGACGATCGCTTCGCTGGGCCGCCGCCGCCCCAGGATCGCGTTCGTGCTCAGCGGGGGCGGCAATCTGGGCGCGATCCAGGTCGGGCAGCTTCGTGCGCTCGCCGAGCGAGGCATCGTGCCCGATGTCGTGATCGGCTGTTCGATCGGCGCGTTGAACGGCGCTGCCTTCGCCGCTGACCCGACCAGCGACGGCGTGGCGCACATCGAGGAGATCTGGCGATCGCTCGGCGACGATGCCGAATCGGTCATGCCCGGCTCGTTCCTGCCGAACCCGGTGCAGCTCCTGCGACGCGGCCATGCACTCCACAGCAACGACGGGCTGCGCAGGACGATCGACGCGTTCCTCGGCGGCCGGACTACCTTCGATCAGCTGGCGGTACCGCTCGAGGTGGTCGCCACCGATGTCGACGCTGCGACCGAAGCATGGTTCGACACCGGCCCCCTGATCGATCCGATCCTGGCCTCGGCTGCCCTGCCCGCGGTGTATCCGGTGGTCACTATCGGGGGTCGGCGGTTCCTCGACGGGGGAGTGCTGAACAACGTGCCCATCGCGCGCGCGGTGCAGGCCGGCGCCCGCACCATCTACGTGCTCCACGTCGGCCTGCACGGGCGGCCCAACCCCGACGTGCGGCGGCCGATCGACGCGGCGCTCATCGCCTACTGGATCGGTCGCAACGGCCGGTTCGCCCGCGACCTCGCGGAGTTGCCGAGGCGCATCGAAGCCATCGTGTTGCCGCCGGGGGCCCGGCCGGAGTTGCGCTTCGACGACTTCCGTCGCACCGACGAGCTGATCACGCAGGGATACGACCACGCGTCGGCGCACCTGGATGCCCTCGATGCCGCCGACGCGGCCGACGCGCGCCGATCCGACACGATCGGCGCCGACCTGCTCGCCACGATCGACGAGTTGCGCGGCAAGGTCATCGGTCGGTGGGCGGGGCACGGTCCGAGGCCGACGCCCACAGAGCGCCCGATGATCGACGACGAGACGGCCGACCTCATCGACGAGCTGGTCCGCAACCGAGCGCCCTCCGACGCGCAGGTAGCATCGGCGTCCGATGACTGATGTCCGACTCACGAGCGGTTCGCACGAGATCCTGCTGCCGGCAGAGCCCGACGACGCACTGCGGGCGCTCGGCGATGCGCTTTCGACGCCCGTGGAACACCGACGCGACGCCGTGTCGGCGGTCGTCGCCCGCTGGCCGACCTTCCTCGACGCCTGGGCCTCGCTGGCGGCGCTGGCCCGCGACGACGTCGAGGCGTACGCTGCTGCGCGAGTCGGATACCACCGCGGCCTGGATCGGCTTCGCCAGAACGGCTGGCGCGGCACCGCCTTCGTGCCGGGGCGACACGAGCCCAACCGCGGCTTCCTGCGTTCCCTCACCGCTCTGGTCGTCGCCGCCGAGGCGATCGGCGAACGCGATGAGGCCGAGCGGTGTCGTCTGTTCATTCGGCAGCTCGACCCGGCCTGGCCGCTGCCCGCCTGATGGCTCACGGCGGCCCAAACGCCGATCCCGCCCTACGCTGGCGCAATGGCTGAGCACCCCTTCCCGATCGACGGTCGCTCCGGCGATGACATCATCGCCGAGCTGAGCGAACTTCGTGCCGGCGACATCGATTGGCGATCGGGGCGAGCGTTCAGCCTCGTCTACAACTCCGATGACGCCGATCTGGAACGACTGCTGCATGCGGTCGGCGACATGTTCTTGCACGAGAACGCGCTCAACCCGTTTCGCTACCGGACGCTGCTGAAGATGGAGGTCGAGCTGGTTGCCATGGCTCGCGACCTCTTCGGGGCGGCCGCGGGTTCCACCTCGTCGGGCGGCACCGAATCGATCTTCCTGGCGGTGCAGAGCGCTCGCGACCACGCGCGAACGCGGGGCATCACGAGCCCGAACCTGGTGTGCACCGACACCGCGCACCCTGCCTTCGCGAAGGCGTGTCACTACCTGGGAGTCGAGATGCGCCGGCTGCCGCACGGCATCGACGGCCGGGCCGTTCCCGAGCGCTACGCCGAGACCATCGACGCGCAGACGGCGCTCGTGGTGGCCTCGTCGCCGTGCTACCCGTTCGGCGTGATCGACCCGATTGCCGACATCGCGGCGATCGCATCGGCCGCCGACGTGTTGTGTCACGTCGACGCGTGCCTCGGCGGGTGGCTGTTGCCCTGGTGGGAACGACTCGGTGAGCCTGTCCCGCCGTGGGACTTCCGCGTCCCCGGCGTCACGTCGCTCAGCGCCGACATCCACAAGTACGGCTACACGTTCAAGGGCGCGTCCGTCGTGCTGTACCGCGACCGCGAGGTCTACGAGCAGCAGGTCTTCATGTACGACGACTGGCCCGGCGGGTTGTACGCCAGCTCCACGTCGGCTGGCACGCGACCCGGCGCGCCGATCGCCGGCGCGTGGGCCGCTGTCACCCACCTCGGGGAGGCGGGCTACATGCGGCTCGCTCGACGGGTGCTCGACGCGACTCGACGCTTCCAGCGCGGCATCGAGGCGATCGACGGCCTCCACATCACGTTTCCGCCGGATCTGTCGCTGTTCGAGTTCGGGTCCGACCGCTATGACATGAACGCCGTGTGCGACGTGATGGATGAGCGAGGGTGGAACCTCGATCGCCAGCAGGGCGGACTGCACCTGATGGTTGCGCCCGGCCATGATCGGGTGGTCGACGACTTCTGCACCGACCTCGCCTCGGCCGTCGCCGACCACGGCACGGCCAGGCCGGGCCTCCACGTGTACGGCGGAGTCGCCGACGACGCCGGTGGTGAGCGGTAGCTTGGCGCCCATGTCATCCATCCCCGAGATCGACGCCGACGAGCTGGCGCTTCGTCTTGCCGGCGGCGCGTTTCTGCTCGACGTTCGAGAGCCCGCCGAGTACTCCGAGGCGCACGTCCCGGGCGCCGTCCTGGTCCCCCTCGGCGAGCTCGCCGGGCGCGTCGACGAGATGCCCGACGATGCCGCGGAGCTGATGGTGATCTGTCGAAGCGGCGCTCGCAGTCTCCGCGCCGCCGAGTTCCTTGCCACCACAGGTCGAGGCGCCGTCAACGTCGCCGGCGGCACGCTGGGGTGGATTGAGTCGGGACGCGAAGTCGTCGCCGGGCCCGAGCGTGGGTGATCCCGACGACCATGAACTGATCACCGACGCCGGTTCGCTCGATGCGTTCATCGAGCACGCCGTCACCGCCCCCGCCTACGCGCTCGACACGGAGTTCCACCGGGAACGCACGTATTACCCGGCGCTGGCGCTGATCCAGATAGCGGTGGGGGAGCGCCTCGTTCTGATCGACCCGCTCGCCGTCGATGTCACCCCGCTGGCGGCGCTGCTCGACAACGACGCCACGGCGATCATCCACGCCGCCCGCCAGGATCTCGAAGTACTCGAACACTCGGTTGGCCTGGCCCCCCGCCGGGTCTTCGACACGCAGCTGGCGGCGGGGTTCCTCGGCTTGGCGACACCGTCGCTGACGTCGCTACTCGAACGCGAGCTGAAGGTCCGGCTGCCCAAGGCGGATCGACTCACCGATTGGCTCAAGCGTCCGCTCACCGCGAGCCAGCTCCGCTACGCCGCGTCCGACGTCGCGTATCTCCTGGAGCTCGCCGAGCGGCAGGCGGCCGAGATCGAGTCGACCGGACGTCGCGAGTGGTTTGACGTGGCGATGGCCGACCTGCTCGCCGAGCCACGCGGTGCCCGCAACCCGACCGATGCGTGGCGCAGGATCAAGGAGGTCCGCCACCTGCGGGGCACCGACCTGGCTGTAGCTCAAGCGATCGCCGCATGGCGGGAACGCCGGGCCCAGGAACTCGACCTGACACCGCGTTTCGTGCTGTCCGATCTGGGCGTCGTTGGCCTCGCCGTCGCGAAGCCGGCGTCGATCGAGCAGATCCGCGACATACGCGGTGTCGACGCTCGCAGCCTCCGTCACGTCCGCGACGATCTCCTCGCCGCGATCGCCGAGGGCCGCGAGCAGGCGCCGGTCCGAGACACCGCATCGAGCGCGAACGAGGTGCCGCCGTCGCTCAAGGCGGCGGTGCCGTTGATCGGCGCGTGGGCGGCCCATCGCGCCCGCGAGCTGCGTATCGACCCAGCGTTGCTGGCCACTCGGTCCGACCTGGAGGCCATGCTCAGCGGCGATGCCGATGCCCGCTTGCGGCGCGGGTGGCGCTACGAGCTCCTCGGCTCGCAGATCGAGCAATTGCTCGCGGGGGACATGTCGCTCGCCTTCGACGCCCGCGTCGGGCTGTTGCTCGAAGGCCGCGGCCGGTAGCGCTTGCGTCGGCCTGTCCACAGGCAATCGGGGTCCGCGTTGGTGCGGGCTCCGGCGCGGCGGTATCGTGCGACGCAGATTGATCTTTTGTCGCGCATTGGGAGCACACCGTGAAGAAGGGCCGTCATCGTCGATTCGAAGAGGCACGCGAACTTAAGCGCGGTCCCGATATCGACATCGAATCCATCCTGGATACGCCCGGCACGGACTCCGACGCCGATGCCGACGACGAGGACGACCAGTACGACCCCTACGCCAACTACAGCGACTGGGGTACCAAGGGCGACTGATCGCCCGCCGGTACGGGTCGGGGGAGCGCGAGCACCCGGCGCACATCTGTCTCGGAGGCGACCGCAACGGGTTCGCCTCCGGCGCGCAGCGGACGAACAATGAGTTCCGGGCCGTCTGCCTCGGCGCGCAGGACGAGGCGACCGGCGACCAGCCCGGCGCTCTCGACGCGAGGGACCGGACAGGCGTGCCCCATTTGATCGAGCGCAGCGAGCCCCGCAAGCAGGAGTCGGTGTGCCGCTGCCCAGGGCTCGGGCGTCAGCAGTGCAACGTCGTCGGGATGGAGCGGCTGATCGAGCCGCGCCAGCAGTGCGGACGCGGCGGCGAACGCAGCTCTGCGGCGACCTCGGACCGAACGCAACGCCGCTGCGCCCGGCGCCTTCGGCGTGATACCCGCGAAGCGTCGGTCGCGCAACGCGTGCTTGGCGGCCGCGATGCGGCTCGCTGCCGAGGCGCGCGCCGCCGGATCCATCACGTCGTCGCGGAGCCGATCGATCGCGGGGCTCGACGACGCGAGCCTGGTCAGGAGGGCGACGATCAGGCGGTTCTCCGGAAGGTCGAGATCGCGTTCGGTCGTCATGCAGATGAACACGTCGTCGTGCCCCAGGCCCGACGACCAGGCCGTGAGGGTCTCCGACCAGATGATGGGGCCCCGGACCTGGCCGACGCAGCGCTCCGCGCCGGTTCGGTGTCCGATTCCGAGCGACCGGACCAGCGAGGGCAGCGAGTCGAGGAATGCTCCGGCCTCGGGGCTGAGTAGCACCGCAGCTGCGGTGACGGCGGATGCCTCCGAGGCGTCGCAGCCGGTCAGGGCGCTCAGCGCGGCCGCGTGGTCGGTGCCCGGCTCCAGCAACTGCCAGAGCGCCTGCGTCGACCCGGCGGACCCCTCGGTCATGCGACGAGGCTCGTGCCGAGAAGACCGTTCAGGCAACGCCGGACCTCCGCCCGCTCCGGATCATCGAGATGCTCCGAGACGGTCCGGTACAGGTCGCTTCCGGCCAGGTCGTCCAGGCCATCCAGCTGCGGCAGGAAGTACGCATAGAAGGCCTCGTACAGCACCCGCGAACGGCTGACGTTGTCGAGGCGGCGCCGCTCCACGTACCGGGCGGCGTCGAGGAACACGGCGGGGCCCAGGTCGACGAACCGGCGGAGCGGCAGGAGGTGCTGCACCAGGTTCCCGTCGCCACCGAGCAACTCCATATAGGTCGCCTCGTCGGGCGTGCCGACCTCGATGAAGGCGAAGCGACGCATGAGGGCGTACGACATGTCATACAGGAGGTTCTTGTCGAACGCGTTCATCGTGGCGATGATCCGCCAACTGCCGGGCACGCGGATCGGATCGGTTCCCGGAGGTGACTCCTCGCCGTAGGGCACGATCGAGATGCGTCGGGTCTGGCCGGCCCGCCGGAACGGAAGCACGACCGCCGAACCCGACAGCACCGTGAACAGCTGCCCGAACGCACGGTCGAAGTTGGAGCGGTTGAGCTCGTCGATCACCAGCCAGCGGCCCGACTCGATCGCGTCGACGAACATCCCCGGCCGGTAGATCAGTCCCTCCGGAGTCGGTTGCATTCCGCCGATGGTCTCGTACGTCGTCCACTCCGATGTCGCCGTCGTCGGGAGGTAGCCCGTGCACAGCATCGAGCGGCGCCCGAGTTCGGCGGCGAGATACGCCAGCGTCGTCTTGCCGGTCCCGGGCGGCCCGGTGAGGATCACGTGCTTGCCCGCGTCGATCGCCGCAACCAACTGGTCGCACACGTGCTCGGGCAGCCGGAGGCCCTCGTCGAGTACGACAGATCGCAGGTCACCGCTCGTGAAGGAAGCCATCACGAAAGCTGTCGGACGTCAGGGGTGACGACTTGAGAAAGCCGGCCGCACTCAGGCGTCGTCGGCGCCATCCCGCTCGCCCCGCCCGCGAACCGCGGGATGGGGGAGCAGCGTCGGCCTCGGGGTCGATGACACGTGGTCGACGAACCATGCGTACCGCTCTGCGCCGACCAGTTCGATGATCTCATCGGCGAGCGCCTCGTAGACCCGAGTGGCGCCCACGAAGGCCTCGTGCGACTCGGTGCACCACCAGTGGAAGTCCTCGCCGCCCTCGCCCCAGTCGCGCCGTTTCCATTCCCGCAGCGTCGAGGTCCGGTGGCCCAGTTCGTCGATCTCGCTCACGAGGCGGAGCGGCACGAGCCAGCACACGGTCGGCTTCCAGTCCATGGGACGCTCGCCGGCCTGCAGCGCGCCGAGGTGCAGCGCGCATCCCGCGCCGCCGGCGAACTCGTCGTCGTTGTGGAAGCAGCAGGCGTCGTCGACGAGGGAGGTCATCCAACCGCCGTCGGCCTGTCGGGCGAAGGCGCCCTCGGCCCGTCCGGCGGCGCGGCGGTTCTGCCACTGGTCCGCCGTGAGCCGCTTCGCCGCCCGGCGCACGCGGACCCGATCGTCGCGATCGGCGAAGTGGGCTCCGTACGAGCAGCACCCCTCGCCGCGGTCGGTCGCATCCTCGGTCAGGACCCCCTTGCACCCGGAGCCGAAGATGCATGTCCACGAACTGGTCAGAAACGCCACGTCGAAGAGCCACGTGGAGCCGTCTGGATCATCGAATCCGACGTACTGCCGTGCGGGAGGTCGAGCGTTGGGCACGGCCGGAGAACCTAGCGGCGATGCGCCACGGGTGGGAAAGCGTCGACTCGATGGCACGATGGAAGCGCCCCGTCCGCCCGGCGACATCGCCGACCCACCGAAACGGAGACTCGATGGCCGGCGAATTCGATCAGATCCGCAACCGGCTCCTCGGGATCGCCGACGAGCTTGCCGACCTGGGTCTCGATCGCCTGCGATCGTCGATCGATGCGGGCGGAACCGAGTTGCCCGTGGACGAACGCCGCCTCGCGAGAGCGCGGCGAGCGGTGCTGAAGGCCGCCGCTCTGCTCGGCGACGGCGACGCGGAGGAGTGACGTGACTGCACCGGACACCGAGCAGCCCGCGGAGCGCACGCCCGGCTGGGTGGTGGAGCGCGTGGCCACCCCGGCGATCGATCAGGCGCGTGGCAAAGCCCTCGACGCGGGACCCATCTGGGATACCTCCGCCGACGAGCAGCACCCGCTCGCCCCGACCCCGCTGCGCGAGCGCATGGGACACGCGCTGACCTGGCTCGGGATCGCGATCATGCTCGCCACCGTTGCCGTACTCGGCACCAGGTGGGCACTCGACCGCGACCGGGTCAACCCGGACACAACGCCCTTCGATGCCCCGTCCGGTGTCGCGGCGAACGCGAACGGGCCACGCGTGATCGTCGTCGCCGATGCCGCGGCGGCCGCTGCCTCTGCGGAGATCGAGGGGAGCTTTGGAGCTGCCGGATGGTCGGCACCGGCCGCGGCGCACAGCGCGGGCACGGCCGATTCCGCCACCGCCCTCGTGCGAGGAGCGCTCTCACGCCACCCCGACGCGCTCGTGCTGGCGTTGTCCCGAGACCTGCTCCAACCGGCCCTGTCGGGCGATCCCATCGCGTCGGTCGACGATCCACGGGTCGCGGGAGCGATCGCACAGCAGCAGGCGCTCCTCGACGAGGCGTCGACCGCTGGGTGCGTCGTATGGGCCAACGCGCCCGACTGGAGCCCCGCCGCACCGGGCGTCGGGGTGCTCGGTCCCGCCCTCAATCGGGCGCTCGACGACGCCCTGGCCTCGCATCCGACGGTGCACCGTGCCGATCTCGCGGCGCGGCTGCGGCCGAGTTGGGTGACTTCCGCCGAGTGGCTCCAAACCAACTTCGATGCTGCGCTCCAGCCGACGACGGCAGAGGGCCGCAGCGCCGTCGCGGCGCTGCTGACCGATGCCGTGCGCGCCTCCTGCGGGCTCTGAGGACCGCTACGGTTCCAGCGCGGTACCGGCGACGCAGCCGAGCCCCAACAGGAGTACCTGACCGACCTCGGCCGCGTTGGCGGTGCTCGAGAAGAGGTTGCCGATCTGGGCGGCGGGCAAGAGGCGGAGTTGGTCGTAGTAGCAGCCCGCCGCGTCGCTCGACCATCCGCCGTCGCGGAGTCCGGCGACGAAGGCTTCCTTCGGCACGAACACGAGCGGGTTGATGTCGGACAGGTCAACGCCCGGCGGGATGTAGACCTCGTTCGGGTCGCCGCCCGCCGGCGGTAGGTTCGCGTTCTTCTTGAGCGTTGCAGTCAACAGCGGCGCCGTGAGCAGCAGCCACGTTCCCAACTGCTCGGGCGACAGCGTCGAGGGGTCGACCGACAGGTCGATCGGCAACAGGTTGACCTTGCCGAGCTGCTCCAGCAGCTTCGCCTGCTCGACGCCGAGCGCCTTCACCAGCGCCGAGAACAGCGCCGCGAGCTCGTCGCCGTTCAGCTTTGAGAGGTCGAGTGAGCCGAGCTGCCCCGCCAGGGCGGCCAGCGCCGCCGAGGCATCGCTCGAACCCGACGCTGCGCCGGCGAGCAACCGCCGGACGAGCGCGACCTCGTCGGGTCCCAGCTTCCCGGCGACGGCGACCGCGATCCGTTCGATGTCGGCCGCGGAGAGCTTCGAGAGGTCGATCCCGAGCAGCGCGGCGAGCGCCGACTCGACGTCGCCCGAGGTGTTCGTGGAGCCGAGCGCCTTCGACAACGACGCCGCATCGACGCAGTCGGTCACCGAGGCGACCAACGCCGCCTGACCGGCGGCCGACACGCGAGAGGCGGGGGTCGGATCGCCGCTGACCACGGCGGCGATGAGCGAGTTGATGTCGGCGAGCGCTGCGGGGTCGGTGGCGATCTTGGCGTAGACGCACTCGGCCTGCGCCGCCGGAATGCCCAGCCGACCGAGCGCCGCGACGACGGTCTCCCGCGAGGCGAGCGAAACGCCGCCGGCCGTCGACTCCTGCGGGGCCGCGGTGGTCGATACACCGGCGACATCGGTCGCCGGCTCGACCCGGCCGCGGGCCTGCGAGACGCCGTCGGTGATCCAGGCGGGGATCTGGCCTGCCGCCGAGCCGCCCGGGTCCTTCGTGGTCGAACACCCGACCACGAACAGCGACGACGACAACGCGACAGATAGCGCGCGGGTACCCCAACGACGAGTCATGCTCGAACCTCACTCCCTCCGCCCCAGCGGCGCAACCGAGCAATTGTCCCACACCGGCGGGGCGCGGCGGCGTCTTCGGATGGCGTCAGGTGTCGGAAGCGTCGGCGAACGCCGTGATCGGGGGACAGGTGCACACGAGGTTGCGGTCGCCGTACCCCCCGTCGATTCGGCTCACCGGCGCCCAGTACTTGTGCTGAACGACCTGCGGCGTCGGGTAGGCCGCAAGCGATCGTGGGTACGCCCGCTCCCACTCGTCGGCGCTCACGTCGGCCGCAGGATGCGGCGCATGGCGCAGCGGCGAATCCTCCGCCGCCCATTCGCCCGCCTCGACCCGAGCGATCTCCTCACGGATCGCAAGCATCGCGTCGCAGAAGCGGTCGAGTTCGGCCAGCGACTCGGACTCGGTGGGCTCGACCATCAGCGTGCCCGCCACCGGGAACGACATCGTGGGGGCATGGAATCCATAGTCGATCAGCCGCTTCGCGATGTCCTCGGCCCCGATGCCGGTGCGACGCTCGATCGGGCGGACATCGAGAATGCACTCGTGTGCGACCAGTCCGTCGCGCCCGCTGTACAGCACCGGGAAGGCATCGCCCAGGCGGCGAGCGACGTAGTTCGCCGCCAGGATGGCGTGTGCCGTCGCATCACGCAGCCCCTCCGGTCCCATCATCGCGACGTACATCCACGAGATCGGCAGGATCGAGGCCGACCCCCAGGGCGCCGCCGCGACCGGACCGACGCCGGTCGCGGGGCCGGCATCGGCGACCACGGGGTGGTTCGGCAGGAACGGTGCGAGGTGCGAACGCACCGCGACCGGACCGACGCCGGGACCACCGCCCCCGTGCGGGATGCAGAACGTCTTGTGCAGGTTCAGGTGGCTCACGTCGGCGCCGAACGCACCGGGTCGCGCCAGGCCGACCAGAGCGTTCATGTTCGCGCCGTCCAGGTACAGCTGTCCGCCTGCCTCGTGCACCATGGCGCAGATCTCGACGATCGCTTCCTCGAACACGCCGTGGGTCGAGGGGTAGGTGACCATGAGAGCCGCCAGCGTGGAGCGATGCGCCTCGATCCGGGCGGCGAGATCGTCCACGTCCACGTTGCCGTCGTCGTCACAGGCAACGACGACGACATCGAGTCCGGCCATGACGGCGGACGCGGCGTTCGTGCCGTGCGCCGATGCCGGAATCAGGCAGGTCGTACGAGCCACGTCGCCGCGAGCGCGGTGGTAGGCCCGAATGGCGAGCAAACCGGCCAGCTCGCCCTGGCTCCCGGCGTTCGGCTGCAACGACACGGCGTCGTACCCGGTCACCCGGGCGAGCCACGTTTCGAGATCGGCGATGAGTTGGCGGTATCCGATGCCCTGATCCGCCGGGGCGAACGGATGGATGTCGGCGAAGGCCGGCCAACTGATCGGCACCATCTCGCTCGTCGCGTTGAGCTTCATCGTGCAACTGCCGAGCGGGATCATCGACCGATCGAGCGCAAGGTCGGCGTCCGCGAGCCGGCGGAGGTAACGCAGCATCTCGGTCTCGCTGCGGTAGCGATGAAAGGTGGGGTGTTCCAGGAACGGAGTGCGCCGAACGAGGCCGTCGGGAAGCGCTCGGGCCGCAGCGGCATTCGATCCGGGTGAGCCGAGCAGCCGCGCCGCCTCGGCGAGCGAGTCGCCGTCGCTTCCGAGCACCGAACCGAACGCCGCCACCACGTCGGTGAGTTGGCGCACGGTGGTGGTCTCGTCGCAGGTGATGCCGACGTGGTCGGCGTCGACGCCGCGCAGGTTGATCCCCAGATCGAGGGCGGCCGCCACGACGGCCTCGCCACGCCCGGCGACCTGGGCGGTGACCGTGTCGAACCATGTGTCGTGGGCGAGTCCCACCCCCAGCGCCTCCAGGGCGGCGGCGAGCGCTCCGGCGTGGCCATGCACCCGGGCGGCGATCCCGCGCAGGCCGTCCGGGCCGTGGTATACGGCGTACATCGACGCCATCACCGCCAGGAGCACCTGAGCAGTGCAGATGTTGGAGGTCGCCTTCTCGCGGCGGATGTGCTGCTCACGCGTCTGGAGCGCCAGCCGATAGGCCGGCCGACCGGCCGCATCGCGCGACACGCCGACCAGACGGCCGGGCATCGCTCGCCGGTGCCGATCGGCGGTCGCGAGAAACCCCGCGTGCGGACCGCCGAACCCGACGGGCACGCCGAAGCGCTGCGCCGAGCCGACCACCGCATCGACGCCCCATGCGCCGGGCGCCTCGATCAGACACAGCCCCAGCAGGTCGGCGACGACGATGCTGAACGCACCCGCCGAGCGGAGTGCGTCGATCGCCGGGCGCGGGTCGACGACGGCACCGGTCGAAGTGGGCAGTGCGAGCACCGCACCGAACACATCGGTTGCGTCCAGGTCGACGGCGGGATCGCCGACCACCAGTTCGATGCCAACGGGTTCGGCGCGGGTCGCGATGACGGCCAGGGTCTGCGGATGCACGCCGCTGTCGACGAAGAACCGATTCGAGGCCGAGCGGACGGCTCGTCGGGCCATCGTCATCGCCTCGGCCGCGGCGGTGCCCTCGTCGAGCATCGACGCGTTCGCCAGGTCGAGCCCGGTCAGGTCGGTGATGAGCGTCTGGAAGTTGACCAGCGCCTCCAGGCGACCCTGCGAGATCTCCGGCTGGTATGGCGTGTAGGCCGTGTACCACGCGGGGTTCTCGAGGATGTTGCGCTGGATCACGCCCGGCACTCGGGTGGCCGTGTAGCCCATGCCGATCATCGAGGTGACCACACGGTTGGATGCCGCAAGGGCGGCGATCGCCTCGAGCGCCTCGGCCTCGGTGCGAGCGTTCGGCAGGTCGAGCAGCGCACGGTCGCGGATCGAATCGGGCACGACCGCGTCGAGAAGCTCGTCCATGCTCGCGACGCCCAGCGTCGCGAGCATGGTGGTCACCTCATCGGCGTCGGGTCCGAGGTGGCGCGCCGCGAAGGGCGCGTCGGTGTGTGGGGGAGTGGCCATGGTCGCCTCCTGGGTTCCCCTCTGTCCTCGGCACCTGAGAGTTTCGCAGCGACGAATCGCGCTTTCTCCGTCGGCGGGCCGCGCGAGACGGCCTCTTTCCAGAGTCGCCTCCGTCGAGCGGTTCGGGAACCTGAGAGTTTCCGGGACGTTGCTCCTTCGGTGATCGCACGAAGCGATGCTCTCCCGCCGGACATCATCGGCTTCGGTTGTCGGCCGGCATGCTAGGCGACCCGACACGATGGGCGGGCCGAGTCGCCGATGCCCTTCAGTCGAGCAGGTCGGGCTCCTCGGCCACGATCCAGTTCCACAGTGGATGGAATTGGAACTGACCGGCTGCCTCGCTGCCGACCATCTCGCGGGTGCGACGCGCGACATCCGGGCGGATCGGCACCGGCGAGCCGGCCGAGGTCGCGGCGAGTTGCACTTCAGCGGTGCGCTCCATGGTGATGTACCACCACACCGCCGACTCGACAGAGCCCCCGACCGTTAGGAGCCCGTGGTTCGCGAGTATCGCCGCCTTGGCACCGCCGAGCGCCTCGGCGATTCGACGGCCTTCATCGGTCTCGTCGACCACACCGGTGTAGTCGTCGAATCGTGCATGATCCTCGAAGAAGGCGCACGAGTCCTGGGTGATGGGCTCGATGCGGGTGTCGAGGGCCGACAACGCCCGGCCGAAGCGCGAATGCGAGTGTGCGGCCGCCACGATGTCGGGACGCGCCTGGTGCAGCTGCGAGTGGATCGCTAACGCCGCCCGATTCACCGGCCAGTCACCCTCGACGACCCGCCCGTCGTGATCGACCAGGATCAGGTCCGACACGCGGATCTGGCGGAAGCTCAGCCCGAACGGGTTCACCCAGAAGTGGTCGGTCAACTCGGGGTCGCGCGCGGTGATGTGGCCGGCGACGCCTTCGTCGAAACCGAACCGTCCGAAGAGCCGAAACGCCGCTGCCAGCCGCTGCTTGCGGTGTCGGCGAACCTCGCTCGACGGGGCATCATCGGCGAACCGAAACGGAGCGGGTGGACGTGCGGGACGCTCGGTCATGTTGGCGACTCCTCCGGGTGCGGTTCGATGGCGCAGGCGACGAGGTCGACAAGCTCGTCGAGGTACCGGTCGAGCGCCGGGCGTTTCTCGGCGGGCGTCTTGCCGAGGCGAACGATCACGGCGTCCAAGGCCGGCACCACGATGATGCGCTGCCCTTCGTACCCGCGGGCGGCGAACGCGCCCGTCTCATCGTCGTGGATCCACCAGTGCAAGCCGTAGCCCATGGCGTCCTCGTCCACCGAGCGGAGCGTCCTCGCCTCGTCGACCCAACCCGCGGGCAGCACCCGCGAACCATCCCACACCCCGTCGCGCAGGTACAGCAGGCCGAATCGGGCGAAGTCACGCGCGGTGGCGTACACGTACGACGATCCGACGAAGGTGCCTGCGGCGTCGAAGCGCGGTTCCGCCGACGACATCCCGATCGGGTCGAAGAGCCGGTCCCGGAGGAACCGCTCCATGCCGTCACGGCCGCCGAGCGCGTCGCCGATCCTGCGGGCGAGAATGTTGGTCGTGCCCGACGAGTAGTTGAAGACTTCGCCGATCGGATGATCCAGCGGGAGCGACGCAGCGAAGGCGGCCACGTCGTCGGCCCCGACCCCGAAGAGCATGTCGATGCAGTGTGACGTGTCGGCGTCGACGTAGTCCTCGTTGAATCGCAGGCCCGACCGCATGGCGAGCAGGTCGGTGAGCGTGATCGCCGCCCGCGAATCGTCCGGGCTTGTCCATTCCGGGGCGACCGGGACGGCGTCGCGATCGATCGACCCGTCACCGATGCAGATCCCCAGCGCTGCGTGGGTGATCGACTTCGCCATCGACCATGAGAGGTGCTTGGTTCGAGCCGTGGAACCGGGCCCGTAGTGCTCGGCGACGATGCGGCCGGCGCGGACCACCACGATCGCGGCCGTCGCACCGAGTTCTGCCGCTCGGGGGCCGCGGAACGCGGCCTCCACCGCCAGATCCAGATCGTCACCGGCTCGTTCGTCGCCAAGCGCTGCGGTCGCCCACGTCAGCGTCGGCCAGGCGACACCGGTTGGCTGAGCGGGGAGCGGAATGCGTCCGGTCATGCGAGCGGCCTCCCGAACGGGAGCTGGTCGACCCACGTGAGTAGGTGCGCTTCGGCTCGGCGGCAGGCGGCAAGGAAGAGCCCGCCGGGAGCGTCGGCGTCGCTCGCCTCCGTCGCCGCAGCGGCGACCGCATCGCGAATGCGGGCGCCGATCGCGTCGAGGCTCGCCGGCTCGTCGCCGACCGCGCGCAGCAGGTGCGGCCCGGCGAGCGAGAGGAAGTCGGGCACGACGGTCGTACCGGCGGCCTCGAGCACTGCGAGCCCGCGGGCGGTCACGGGCACGGGACCGCTGGCGATCAGCGCACCGAACGACCAGCCGCCGGCGACGCTGTGGTCGACGATACCGGGGCGCGATCCCACGATCGCGAGTTCGCCGTGGCCGAATTCGGTAAGAGGCCGCACGTCCGGCACGGCCTTCGCCGCCGCGAACGCCGTCTCGATCGCCGAGGCACACGGAGCGCCCGCCTCGATCATCACCGTCCGACCGTCGAGGGGACCGACGGTGGCGAGCGCAGCGGCAAGCACCCCGGTGGCGACGGCATCCGCCGCAGCGAAGGCCGGCGGCGGCAAGGACCACGGCGCCACGTCCGCCACCGCAACGCCCTTGCCCGGATCGAGATGGAGGGCGCCGCTCCCGACGCGCTCGGCGAGCTCACCGACGGCCGCCTGCAGCGCAGCGTCGCGTCCGTCGCCCTCCGCGTTCACCGCGGCGGAAGCGCCCGACACGTTGAGCCCGAACGAGGCGTGGCTGTACGTGATCGATCGTGCCAGCAGCACCGCTCCGTCGGTCAAGATCTTGCGGGCGCATCGGATCACCCCGACGGATCGGGGTGCCGCCGGAAGATCGACGGCGAGGAACCCGTCGGTCGAGCTGAGCTTCGTGATGTGCACGGCGGCATTCTGCCCTGTGCTGGCCGCTCCCGCGCAGGAACCGATGCGGCGGGGATCGTGGCACAGAGATGGGGCCGTGTGAGCAGACCCCCCGAACTGCTCACACGGCCCCATGTCCGCTTCGTCGCCACTCCGATGGGTCGGGGGCAACGATCTGTCTGGGTCGCACGGCGGGTGCCGGTTGTCCCGTGCGTCGCACCGTAGCACACAACGTGACATGTGTCACCCATTCCTGACGTGGCGTGGGTGTCCGTCCGACCGCGCCTCGAGGTGAAGAATTGGCCGCACGTGGCGACCGAGGCCGCTGTGCACGGCGAGAGGACGAATCATCATGTCGAATCCCGAGCGACGGACGGGTCTGCTGGTGTTCCTCCACGGTCACGGCTCGGAGCCCATCGCCCTCCCGGACCGGTATCGCGGCGGCATGTGCCCGGGGTGGACCTGCGTCGCTCCCGCCGGACCCCGCCCGGCCGATCCGGGCCGATCGTGGTTCGACGCCACCGCCCGCGGCGTCGATGCCGTGCAGTTGCACGCATCGGTCGACCTGATCCTCGCGCTCGTCGACGAGCTCACCGACGCGCTCGCCATCCCCGCCGAGCGAGTCGTGCTCGGAGGCTTCTCGCAGGGAGGGGCGACCGCGCTGGCGACAGCGGCGACCGGTCGCCGGTTCGGCGCGCTGCTGCTGGAGTCGGCATTCGTGCCCGAGGCGCTCGATCTCGACATCGACCTGTCGCGGGTGAACGTCGAGCATGCACTCGTGCAACACGGGACCACCGACGACGTGGTGCCGATCGAGGTTGCGCATTGGGCTGCGGACGCGCTCGCATCGACCGGCTGCGAGGTCGAGACCGCGTGGCACGACGCCGGCCACGAACGGCATCCCGGCATCGAGGCGACCACCAGAGCGTGGATCGAGCGGCTCTCGGCGACGTGGTCCGGCCCGACCGCCTGACCCCCTCGCCGGCGCGGCTCAGCCCCAGGCGGCGAGCAGCTCCTCGACGGTGGTGAGGGTCGCCAGCTGTGACATGGTCGACCGCAGGATCGCCGATGCCGCGTCCGCCGGCACCGCAACGCACGCGTCACGCGGCAGGACCACGCGGTATCCGAGGTTGACGGCCTCGATCGCCAGCCCGAGGAGGCCGACGTTGAGCGACGCCCCGCATGCGACGACCGTCCGCACGCCGATCGAGCGCAGGATCGGGTCCAGGTCGGTCCCGGAGAACGGGCTGACGCCGTGGCGGCGAACCGAGGTGATGTCGCGATCGTCACCCGCGAGTTCGGGCACCAGCTCGGCCGCCGGTGACCCTTCCAACAGCTGCCCCTCGATGTGCGATGCCGCCTCGAGGAGCGGCGCGTTCACGGAGCTGCCGAGACGGTCGCGTCGGAACACCGCGAGGGCGTGGACCACATGGACGCCGTGTGCCCGCGCGCCCGTGGCCACATCCGCCAGTCTCGGCCGCAGGCCGACCGACTCCACCGCCGCCGCGAGCGCCGGGAACGTCGCGAGATCGCCGATCACGCCCCGCTGACACTCCATGGTGACGACGGCGGTGTGCGTTGGATCGACGAGTTCGGAGCGGAGCATGGCGTCATGCTGCCCGCGATCGGGCCCATGGGAAAGCGTCACGCGATCTGCCACCATGGCGCCATGCCGAGCAGCCCGACCAGCGATACCGGTCGCCTGGTACTCGCGTCGGGATCAGCGGCCCGCGCTGCGGTGCTCGACTCGCTCGGGATCGCATTCGATCCGCACCCCGCCGCCGTGGACGAGCGGGCGATTCGCGACCGGTTGCACGCCGCCGGCGTGACCGCCGCGCCGATTGCACTCGCCCTCGCCGAGGCGAAGGCGCAAGCGGTCCGCCCCCTCGTCGGTGCACGCTGGCTGCTCGCTGCGGACCAGCTCGCCGAGGTGGGCACCGGGCCGGGGCGCTGCATCCTCGACAAGCCGGTGTCGTTGGCCGCAGCAGTTGACCAGCTGACCGCGCTCGCCGGCACGTCGCACCGGCTGATCAACGGCATCCTCCTGGTTGCCCCCGACGGCAGGGAGTGGCGAGGGGTCGATCGACACCGGATCGTGATGACCGCGTTCAGCCGCCACCAGGCCGCGGCGTACGTCCGCGACTTCCGCCCGCTCGAATGCGTCGGTGCGTACCGCATCGAGGACCGCGCCGGGCTGATCGAGCGCGTCGAACACCTCGACGGGGGAGGGGAGTCGGGCGTGATGGGCCTACCGGCGACCCTGTTCGAACGACTCGCACGCCGGGCCGGCCTTTGGAGTCTCCTCAGCTGATCCGCTGATCCGCACTTCTCCACAGTTGATCCGTGGAGAAGCGGCGAGGTAGAGCCGCCGCGCCGAGGAGCCGCATCGGGCCGGCGATCAGCCGGGCGCGAGCACGCGCCGCAGGCGGGCATCGTCGACGACCCAAACGCCGCCGCCGCCCGGCCGCAAGGCGGCCGCGTCGGCATCGACGGTCACGTCGATCGTGCGGGCGTCGACCACTCCGACATGCACGCCCTCGACTGCCCAGCGTTGCCCTGCTCCCGCGTGCTCCAGGAAGTGCGATGTTCCGGCCAGTCGGACGCGCAGCCGCCGCGGCGGGAGGAGCGCGACGTCGACGCCTCGATTCACGGGGTCGACCTCGTAGGTGCTCGCCGCCTCGGCGGCGTAGGCATCGCGCCAGCCGTGCGCGAACACCAAGTCGTGGCCGAGCGCGTTTCGTCCGATCTGCGCTCCGTCCATCGAGTCCGGCATGTTCAGCACGAGTGTGCGCGTGTCGCGCTCCAACGCCACGGCGGAGATGACCCTCGCCTCGGACTGGGCGGCGGCGTCCTGCCAACGCCGTTGCGCCGCCCACAGACTGGGAATGCCCAACGCGACGAGCGACAGCGTCACGCCGACCCATGCGAGCGGGGACCGCGCGGCCTCGCCCGAGACGGCGCCCAACGACCGACCGGCCGTCGCAACCACGGCACAGGCAAGCAGGGCGGTGGGGAAGTAGGCGAAGCGGTCGCCGCCGAGCGTGTCCGACGCCACGCCCAGCTTGGCGACGGGAGCCAGGTGGATTGACGCCGCAGCCACGAGCAGCAGCGGCAGCCTCCACCACGGAGCATCTGCCGGACCGCGGGTGCGACGCGCCGAGACTGCGACCACGGTTAGCGTGCCTGCGATCGTGATCGCCGCCACCGCCCAACCGACCGCCGGCAGCTGCGGCAACAGCGACCGAGCGACTGCGACGAGCCATTTCGCGGCGAGTCGCGGCAGCGGGATTCCGCCGATGAACTCGTCGCTCCACGACTCGGCCTTCACCGTGCCCAGCGCGAGCGAACGAACGGCGATGTAGGCGGCGAGTACCAGCCACAGCGGCCACGAGCGTCGCACGACTCGGCGAAGCGCTCCCTCGACGGGATGGCAGACCGCGAGATCCACGACCACTGCAACGAGGGGAATTGTCACAGCGGGCTCCTTTGAGGCCATGCCGACCACCGCTCCCAGCACGGCGATCGTCGTCCAGGATCGAGCATGAACGACGCGCTGCGAGCGGAGCCACGCGGCGAGGCACGTCACGAGTCCCAGGGACATGAGGAGGTCGCTGCGGGCGCTGATCCAGCTCACCGCCTCGGTGTGCGACGGATGCAACACGAACGCCACCCCGGCAAGCCACGCAGCCGTCTCGCGGGCGCGCTGCCGCCAGCGGCAGCGCGCGCCGATCTCCCACATGAGCCATGCGACGCACCCGGCCACGGCGAGATGGAGCGCGAGCGCAACCAGATGGTGCGGGAGTGGAGAGGTGCCGAACCAGCGGGTGGTGAGCGCGTGGAGCGCCTGGTTCAGGGGACGAAGGTTGCGGCCGGGATGGGTCGTGGTCGTCGACGCGGCGCTGCGGTCGCCAGCGCCGAGCAACTCCTCGAAGTCGTCGCCGATGAAGTACCCGCGCAGCGTCGGCGAGATGACGGCGACCGTCGCCAACACCACCACCCCGACGCCGGCGGACCGGGCAGCCGGCGCGGGCACGGCGGTCCGTCGTCGCATGGCGTCACGCTAATCTGCGGCATGGCTCGGCTCCCGGATGATCCCCACGGTTCAGAGGCTGCGATGGCGCCTCGTTTCGCACGACTCGGCCTCACGTTCGACGATGTCCTGCTGCTGCCTGCGGAGTCGTCGGTGCTCCCGCACGAGACCGACACGTCCACCTGGTTCACACCCGATATCCGCCTCGCGATCCCGATCGCCTCGGCAGCGATGGACACGGTCACCGAGTCCCGCCTCGCGATCGCGCTGGCCCGCATGGGCGGCATCGGCGTGATCCATCGCAACCTCCCCGCCGAAGACCAGGCGGCGGAGGTCGACCGCGTGAAGCGGTCCGAGTCGGGCATGATCACCGATCCGGTCACGCTGCGGCCCCATCAGCCCGTCGCCGCGGCGCTGGAGCTCATGGAGCGGTTCCACATCTCGGGCGTGCCGATCACCGACGACGAGAACCGCTTGGTTGGCATCCTCACCAACCGGGACCTTCGCTTCGAGACCGATCCGAGCCGCCCGATCAGCGAGGCGATGACCTCGACTGGGCTCCACACGGCGCCGGTCGGCACGACGCTTGACGAGGCGCAGGAGATGTTCCGCCACATCAAGGTCGAGAAGCTCCCGGTCGTCGACGACGAGGGGTCGCTACGCGGGCTCATCACGATCAAGGACCTGAAGAAGCGCACGGCGTTCCCGAATGCCACCAAGGACACCGAGGGCCGCCTGCGCGTCGCAGCGGCGATCGGCACGGGCTCCGACATGGGTGACCGGGCCAAACTGTTGATCGATGCCGGCGTCGACGCGATCGTGATCGACACCGCCCACGGACACGCCACCTCGGTCGCCGAGGCCGTCCGTGAGCTTCGGCGCCGGTGGGACGGACCGATCGTCGCCGGCAACGTCGGCACCGCCGCTGCGGCGGAATCGTTGATCGACGCCGGCGCCGACACCATCAAGGTCGGCATCGGTCCCGGATCGATCTGCACGACCCGAGTCGTCGCCGGCATCGGTGTCCCGCAGATCACCGCGGTGCACGCGTGTGCCGAGCTCGCACATCGTCGTGGGCGGTGCGTGATCGCCGACGGCGGGCTGCAGTACTCGGGCGACCTGGCCAAGGCCGTCGCCGCCGGCGCCGACACCGCCATGTTCGGCAGCCTGCTCGCCGGCACCGACGAAAGCCCGGGCGAGGTCGTGCTGTACCAGGGCGAACGGTACAAGACGTATCGGGGGATGGGTTCCCTCGGGGCAATGAAGGCGCGCTCGTTCTCGAAGGACCGCTACTTCCAGGAACACGTCGTCGATGCCGAGAAGCTGGTGCCGGAGGGTATCGAGGGGCGCGTCCCCTACGTCGGCACCCTGTCGAGCATCGTGCACCAGTTGGTCGGTGGCCTGCAGCAGTCGATGGGCTACTGCGGAACGGCCGACATCTCGGCCATGCAGAGCGACACGGAGTTCATCCGCATGACGTCGGCGGGGCTGCGCGAGGCGCATCCGCACGACATCGCGATCACGGAGCAGGCGCCGAACTACCGCCGCTTCTGAACGGCGCGGGGCGATCTCGAGAAAATCCCGACACGGACGCGATTCCGGTGCGGCGCGTTGCGTCCTTACCGGCAACACGGCGTTGCGTCGGGATCCCAGATCTGCCCCGCTCAACTCAGCACTTCCCACACCCCCGAGCGGGTCGGAGATTCGGGGCGCCACGCAGGTGGCGCCCCGAATCGCGTTCTGACAGCAACGTCAGTTCTGAGGCATCAGCGTGGCGTCCTCTAGAATCTCTCGATGCCTGAACTCGGAGAGTCCGACGTCGAACAGATCTCCCGGCTGAAGTACGCGTATCTGCGCCACCTCGACTGCAAGCAGTGGGACGAACTCGGCACGCTGCTCTGCGAGGACGCCACCGCCGCGTATTCGGGCGGCGCCTACGCCTTCGAGGGGCGCGAGGCGATCATCGGCTTCCTGCGGCGCAATCTCGGTTCCGAGACGTTCCACACGTCGCACCGGGTGCACCACCCGGAGATCGAGGTGGCCGGCGACGAGGCCCGGGCCGTCTGGGCGATGGACGACGTCAACGTCGATCCCTCGCTCGACTTCTACCTCTCCGGAGCAGGCTTCTACGAGGATCGCTACCGCCGCGAGGCCGACGGCTGGCGGATCTCACACACCGGGTATCGCCGCTCGTTCGAAACCGTCATGGCGATGTCGGCGGCGCGTATGGCACTCACCGCCAGTTGGTGGTCGACCGATGGGCGTTCGACGCTGGAGGTTCAGGACTCGTGACGACCGAAGACCCAACCTTCGAGGAGCGGCCTTGGGGCACGTTCTTCGTGCTCGACGACGAGGCGCACCACAAGGTGAAGCGCATCACGGTGATGCCGGGCCAGCGCTTGAGCTATCAGCGTCACACCAAACGATCCGAGCATTGGTTCGTGATCTCCGGCGAGGCGACCGTGACCCTCGACGGCTCGACTGTGCTGTTGCATTCCGGCAACTACGTCGACATCCCCCAGGGCGTCGCCCACCGCCTGGAGAACCGTGAGTCGGCGCCACTGGTGATCATCGAGGTCCAGCACGGCGAGTACTTCGGCGAGGACGACATCATCCGCCTGTCGGACGACTATGGGCGCACCGACGCCTGACGCCGCGATGCGGGCACACGACGCTTCCGCGGCCGGGAACGTCGACGCGTGAGCGCGTCGCTTCGCCACCACCTGTTGATCGCTGCACCGCAGTTGGGTGACCCGAACTTCGAACGGACTGTCGTCTACGTCATCGACCATTCGGTCGACGGCGCGTTCGGAGTCGTGCTCAACCGACCGGCGGCGATCGAGGTCGCCCATCAGTTCCCCGAGTTCGCCGACCGCGCCACCCCCGACGGGCTCGTGCTCGTGGGCGGGCCGGTGCAGACCGACGTGGTCCTGGTGCTCGCCCGCGTCGGCGACGAGTACCCACGGCTCGTCGACACCGCCGATCTGCGGAGCAGCGGCGACACGGCCCGGCTTCGATTCGTCATCGGGTACACCGGCTGGGGACCCCGCCAACTGGACGACGAGATCAGCGAACAGGCCTGGTTCGTGGTGCCCGCCCGTGGCGACGAGCCCTTCGCCGACCCGACGACCGACCGATGGCGTGAGGCGCTCGGCCGGCTTCCCGACATCGGCAGGATGCTGGCGCGATTCCCCGACGATCCGTCGGTCAACTGAGGGCCGCGCCGCGGCGATCGCTGCAGCTCAGGGTTGCATGATGATCGTGCGGCGCTCGGTCATCTCCTGCACGGCGAACGCGGGCCCCTCGCGGGTGTTGCCGGAGTCGCGGAGACCGCCGTAGGGCTGCTGGTCGGCTCGCCAGGTGGGCATCTCGTTGACGAGCACCCCGCCGAAGTCGAGCACATCGGCGGCTCGGAGCGCTGTCGAGATGCTCGACGTGAAGATCGCCGCCTGCAGTCCGTAGCGCGTGGCGTTCGCGGCTGCGAACGCGTCCTCGACATCGTCGTAGGCCGCGAAGCCGACGACGGGTCCGAACACCTCGGTGGAGCACACACGCATGTCGGCGGTCACCTCGGCGAGCACTGTTGGCCGGAGCACCGAGTCGTCGCCGACGACGCCTCCGGTCACCAGGCGCGCCCCCTGAGCGACTGCCTCGTCGACCCACCCGACGACGCGTTGGGTCTCGCTCCCGTTGATCAGCGCCGACACGACGGTCGCCGGATCGGCCGGATCGCCCACCACCAGCGTGGCCACCTTCGCCGCGACCAAATCGAGCAAGGTGTCGTGGACGCCGCGATGGGCGTAGACGCGCTGCACCGAGATGCATGTCTGCCCGGAGAACCCGTACCCGCCCGCCACGATCTTGGTGGCCGCGAGCTCCAGGTCGGCATCGGGCTCCACGATCACCGGGGCGTTGTTGCCGAGCTCCAGGCTGACTCGTTTGCGCGGCGCCCGAGCCCGGATCGACCAGCCGACCTCGGGCGAGCCCGTGAACGTGATCATCGCGACGTCGTCATGCATGACCAGCCGATCGGCGACCGAACCGGGGCAGGTGACCACGTTCAGCCACCCGGGTGGCAGGCCGGCATCCTCGAAAAGCCGAGCGATCGCAAGCGCCGTGAGTGGCGTCGCGGACGCGGGTTTGAGCACGACCGGGCAGCCGGCCGCCACGGCGGGGGCGATCTTGTGGCACACGAGGTTCAGCGGGAAGTTGAACGGGCTGATCGCGCCCACCACCCCGATCGGAACCCGCTTCACGTAGCCGAGCTTTCCCACGCCGGCCGAGCTGGCGTCGAGCGCGATCATCTCACCGACCAGCGTGCGTGCCTGGGCGGCCGAGAATCGCAGCGTGTCGACGGCCCGCGCGGCCTCGATGCGCGCGAGCGCGATCGGCTTGGCCGACTCCTGTGAGATCGACTGGCCGAACTGCTCGTTGCGCGCCGCCAGCAGCTCCGCCGCGCGGTCGAGAATCGCGGCCCGCTGATGCGCCGGCAGCGCCCCGCCGCGATGCCGGTCCAGGCCGACGGCGACCGCTCGGTCGATGTGGTCGCTATCGAGTCGCGGCACGGCTCCGACGACGCGGCCGTCGTAGGGCGATCGAACCTCGGTCGTGGCCTCGGTCACGACGTCTTCGCCGTCGATCAAAGCGGGGGTGACGGGCGTGGACACGGTTATCGGCTCCGGGGTGAGGGGGAGGAAGGGTCCCTGCCAACCGTAGTGGTCTGCCCTTCGGGCCGCTCGGTGGCCGTCGCGTCGATCGGCATCGATGCGTGCGGGTCGTTCGGTCGGAAGAAGCGACGCGCCTGTCGGGCGACCGAACGGGCGATGGCGATGCTCCCGGCCGCGCCGACACCGGCACCGATGCCGAACGGCAGGACGCGGCCGAGCCGCGACACCGCAGCGTCGGTCGACAGCTTGGCCACGACCTTCGCGGCAAGCTTGGAGTTGATCGACTCGAGTTGCGCACCGGTGAGTGACGCAAGCGCAGCGGCTCCGCCCTCGGCGCCGATCTTGGCCGCCAGGCCGTCGAGCCCCGCCACGGCACCACGGCTCATCGAGAGCACAGCGAGGACCCATGCCTTGCGTTCCTCGAACGACGCGGCGTCGTGGCCGTACGCGATGCCGATCGCGAGCACCATCTCGCCGAGCCTCGACACGCTGTATGCGACGTCGGCTCCGGCGGTGAGCACCGCAGCGGCGGTCCCGGCGCCCGGAACCGCCGCCGCGCCGCCCGACATCGCAGCGACCACGCCGAGCTCCCGGCTGAATCGCCGCACGATCCGCTCGACCAGCTGATCGTCGGTGAGGTCGGGGTGCTCGGCTCGCAGCCTCGCGACCAAGGCCGCTGCGGCGTCGTAGCGCGATTCGACCAGCCGGTCGACGGACGGCAGCACGCCGCCAAGGACTGCTGAGGGTGACTTCGCCACGGACACTCCTGCGGACGCAACAAACGCCGGATGAAGAACTACAGCCGGTCGATAGGAATGCCGACACTACCGGGCGTGAAGATGCTTTCGTTCGTCGGCCGCGTGACACATCGGTGGCGCGCGAACGCGCTCGCGAAGCTGTCCCGCGAGCGCCTGACCCGCGCCGCGGCGATCGCAGCGGTATCGACACTGATCGCGGTGACCGCAGCGACGTGGGCCTGGGCCGCTCTGGCACGGACACGATCGACGCAGGCCGCCGACACCGTCGCCGTGCAGCAACTGTCAGCATTGGATGCCGCCTGGGCCTTCCGTGCGGCCACGACCGGCGACGCCGCGTCGCAGACTGCACAGGTGCAATGGGACGCAACCCGTGGCCGAATCGCAGCCCGGCTGTCAGAGGTCGAGTCCGAAGGAACCGTCGGAGCCGACGCGACACACCTCGCTGCGGTGGTGCACGTGGACGACCCGTCGATCGCCCGCTCTGCGGTGTCGTCTGACTGGTTGGTGATGATGCATGCGCGAGATGCGGTGCGTGCGGTGCGGGGCAACGCCGATGAGCCGCTGCAGCGCTACCTCGATCCTGTCGTGCGCGACTTGGCCGACATGGTGACGGCACGCACGATCGTGGTCGCTGCGGCCTCGGTGGACGACGGCGTGCGGCAAGTGGCCGGAGATGCCGTGTCGCTCCTGGAGGAATCCGGTGGGATCACCGGCTTCGCGGGCGCGGCCGGGGCGATGAGCCCGCCAGGCGACTCGCTTCGCACCGCACAGTCCGCGGTGGCCGGATCCGCAGATCTCGCGACCGTCCACGCCGTGGTTGAGCAGGCTGTCGAGGCGTTGCAGAGCGACCGAACGATCTCGATGCCAGCGAACACCGACCAGGCCTTCGCTGCCTATGCGGGCGCGCTCTCCACGTATGGACGTGCGCTCACGACCGAGTTTGCCTCGCAGCACGCGGCAGATGCGGCGACCTACGAGAGCGCCCGGATTCGCCTGACACTGACCGCGTTCGCTGCCGCGACGGCCCTTACGGCGCTCGTGATCTGGCGGCGCCGGCTCGGGCGAGCGGCCGAGCAGCAACTCCGTACCGCTGCGTCCACCGACCCCCTGACCGGACTCGGCAACCGTGCCTTCCTCGATGCTGCGGTGCCGGCGTTGCGGGAGCAGCAGCCCGATGTCGCACTGCTGCACATCGACCTCGATCACTTCAAGCCGGTCAACGACACCTACGGTCACGCCGTCGGTGACCGCGTGCTGGTGGAGACGGCCGAGCGGTTGCGTTCGGTGGCTGAGGCTGCCGGCGGCGTGGCAGCACGCCTCGGCGGCGACGAGTTCGCCGTGGTCCTGCCGGCAATGGAGCCGGCGAAGATCGACGAACTGACACGCAAGATGCTCGATGACTTGGCGGCCTTCGAGGTCGAGGGCATCTCGCTCCAGGTCGGCGCCAGCATCGGCATCGCTCAGGGCCTGGCCGATGTCGGGCCGCTGCTCGCCAACGCCGACATCGCACTGTACGAGGCCAAACGAACCGGCAGGGGACAGGCCAGCACCTTCAGAGCGGAGGCCGCCGACTACGTGGCGTTCGTTCAGGAGCAGCTGGTCAAGGGCAACGTGCACACCGCCTACCAGCCGCAGATAGCGCTGCGCGATGGCCGCTGCATCGGTGTCGAGGTGCTCGCTCGCCTGGTCGATCGCAGCGGGTCGTACGTCCGAGCAAGCGAGTGGATGGGGATCGCCGAGTGGCTGGGGGTGACCGAGGATCTCTTCGAGCATGTCATCACCTCGGTGGTTCGGGACCTCGCTCATGAGCCCGAGCCCGCCGGCCAGATCTGGTTCAACCTGTCGGCCCACGACCTGAATCGGCCCGGCGGCCCCGACTGGGTGCTCGAGCACCTCGGTCGACTCCGCATTCCGCCCGCCCGACTCGGCGTGGAGATCACGTCCACATCCGCGGTACGCAACACCGATGGCCTCGCACGGGCCGTGTCCCAATTGCGCTCGGCGGGTGTCGGGGTGGCGCTCGGCGACTTCGGAACGCACGACACGCCGCTCGGTCATCTCGTCAGCCTGCCGGTGTCGCGGGTGAAGCTCGACGGATCGCTCACCAATGGCATCCGCCGCGACACGCCCGCCGCCTGGGTGATCACCGCCATGACCCAGCTCGCAGCGCGCTTGCGCATCGAGGTGATCGCCGAAGGCATCACCTCCGGCGATCAGCTCGCCATACTGCCGAGCCTCGGCGTGCCTGCGGTCCAGGGGTACCTGCTCGGGCTGCCCGGCCCGCTGTCACGGATCCCCGCGGCGGTCGACCTCGCAGCGGTGGCGCAACTCAACCTGAGTTCCATCGAAAACCAGCCCGGTGTCGGCGCCCTCGTGCAGCCGCCGGTCATGTAGGTGGTGGCGCGCATGCGGTGGAATGGGGCGACACGCGCCGAATCATGCCGACATCTCGCGAACACAATTCGCGTTTCCTGTTTGAATCCCGAATCGACTTTGGCATGATGCTCTATGGGTGAAATCGCCCACATTGCTTCCCCCACCACCACTGGATGGTCCCCAGATGAGTGAGTCAGCGCGCCAGAACAGCCATCTCAACTCCGTGCGCACCCTGCGCCGCGTCGCGACGCTCGCGTTGTCGTCCGCGCTGGGCGCGGCCGCCGTCGTCGCCGGCCTGCTGTTGATCGTCGGTGCCGACCTCGGCGCTCGGCGAATCGCGGTCACCGCGACGGTCGCGGTGGTGGGTGTGGTCACCGCGTTCCTCGGAATTGAGCATGTCCGCGAGACCATCGATCGCCTGGACGACCTGAACATCGATGAGCGTCGGCGCCGCGACGAGTCCTCCGGCGTCCGCAGCTACTGATCCCTCCGCGAGTTTGGGAGGAAGCACGGGCCGGGAGCCCGATCGGAGCGTGGTTCGCCTCGCCGAAGTCTAGGTTACATAACGATGATTATCGGCGTTCTGGGCCGGGAGTGGCCCCGGCCGGGCGGGCTCACCCGTTGGTGCCGATGACGCGGTCGATGCCGTCCAGGAGTCGTGACAGCACGGTCGATTCCGCCAAGCCGTCCTGTGCGTCGCGTACGGCGTCGGCCCAGAGCCCGTGTACCTCGGCGAGGCGATCCAGCGCATCGTCACGCTCGTGGCGAGCGATCACGAGTTCCTCGTCGCCGAGGCCGAGCTCGATCCCGCGGCGTCGCGACTCGTAGGCGCGCTGACGACAGCTCCGCCGGCAGTAGGCACGCGGCCGCCCGATCGGCGCGCTCGCCACCGGCCGACCACACCACCGACACATGACGGGTTCGCTCTGTCTCGGACGTCGTTTCGTCACAGTGACGAATCTACCGCCGGATAACCAGTCGGCGTGGACGCGGCCCGGAGTCGGCCTGTCCGGGCTCGATTGTCCGGGCTCGGCTGAGAGGCGGTACAGGGATCGCTGAGCGCTCTGCAACCCACCTGCCCGTATGTTGAGGGGACGTCCACGTGGGGGAATCAACGTGTCCACAGACCACCCGTTCGAGCCGCGCGCAGAGGCGCAGCCAACTATCCCTTTGCCGATGCCGCCGTCGGCGCCCATGCCGCCGAGGCCACCCATGCCGCCGAGGCCGGCGATCCTCGCGAGAACCGTCGTTCCCGCTCCCCTGCGGGTGGTCTTCTCGCTCGTGATCGGCGCCGTCGGCGTCGATCTTGCCGTCGCCGGCTTCCGCTCCCACGGCATCGGCCTCAGCCTCGCAGCGTGGGCAGTGCTCGTCGCCTTGCTCGCCGCCGCACCGCCGCGTTCCGCTGGTCGCGGCCCGGCCGTGTTCTTCAGCGCCCTCGTGGTGGTGTTCGGCTGGTTCTGGCTCGCCAGATCGAGCGCGGTGATCTCCCCGATCGCGATGTTCGCCGTGTTCGGCTCGCTCGTCGCGCTCGCGGCGTTCGGGCGGCGCGGCGGGCTCTTCGACGTCACCTCGGCTGCGCTCGTGACGCGGGCCGTGTTCTTCATCGAGGACGCGATACTCGGGCTCCCGTGGGCCACCCGCCCGGCGATCGACCGCGCGCTGCGACGCCGCGCCGACCCCACCGCTGGGGCCCCCGACATCGACTCTGTGTGGCCGGTGCGCATCCTCGGCCTGGCGCTCGCCATCCCGGTTGCCGCCACGATCGTCGGCCTGCTCGCATGGGGCGACCCCGTCTTCGCGTCGCTGTTCGACATCGGGCTCGATGGTCGCCAAC
>WBZL01000078.1_pt1 | contig 92560 bp, 90 predicted proteins | sample 5204291 | NCBI WGS metagenome assembly WBZL01 (sample SAMN12344345, study PRJNA552823) | activated sludge metagenome | biome: Activated sludge suspended growth; feature: Nitrification reactor; material: Wastewater; isolation source: activated sludge from nitrification reactor of wastewater...
GAAGAGTGGCGCCCCGGATAGGAGTTGAACCTATGACCTACCGCTTAGGAGGCGGTCGCTCTATCCACTGAGCTACCGGGGCACGCGATGTGGCGAAACGCCGCCGACGCAGAGGTGGAATGGTGGAGCGGAAGGGGATCGAACCCTCGACCTTCGCATTGCGAACGCGACGCTCTCCCAGCTGAGCTACCGCCCCACACGAGGGCGCGCATTGTAGCACCGGCTTTCCGGGCCGCAACCAAAGTCCGCTGCGAACGTTATGATCCCGTCATGGAGATCCAGATTCGCGACGCCGTACTCACCGACCAGGAATTCCTGGCACGCGGCAACGAGGCCATGGCACTCGAGACCGAGCAGCAGACGCTCGATCCTGCCGTCGTGCGCCTGGGCGTGGGCGCCGCCTTGCGCCATCCGGCGCATGGCCGCTACTTCGTGGCGCAGGACGATGCAGGCCGCCCGGTCGGCCAGCTCATGGTGACCTACGAATGGAGCGACTGGCGAAACGGCCAGTTCTGGTGGTTGCAGAGCGTGTATGTCGTGCCGGAGTCGCGTCGCCATGGCGTGTTCCAGGCAATGTATGAACACGTCGAAGGCCTCGCGCGAACCACACCCGGCGTCATCGGCCTGCGCCTCTACGTCGAGGGCGACAACCTGCGGGCCCAGCGCGTCTATGCCCGTTGTGGCATGCGTGCACGCGATTACCGGTTCATGGAAGTCGACCATTCAGGCGCGCTGCGCCCCAAGGAGGAGCCGACATGCTGAAACAAGGAACGCAGGCGCCGGAGTTCGAGCTGCGCGACCAGGACGGCCGTCGTCATACGCTGAAATCGCTGCTCGCGGACGGACCGATCATCCTCTATTTCTATCCGGCGGACTTCACGCCCGGCTGCACGAAGGAAGCCTGCAGCTTCCGCGACCTGCAGAAAGACCTCGTGGCCGCGAATCTGCGCGTCGTCGGCGTGAGTCCGCAGGACGCGGAGTCGCACCGCAGGTTCGCCGCGAAGCACGGACTCAACTTCCCGCTGCTCGCAGACCCGGACAAGCTGGCCGTGAAGGCTTACGACGTCGACGGGCCGCTCGGCTTCGGCGTGCGCCGCGGCACCTACCTGATCGGCACCGACGGCAAGATCCGGGACTCGGTGCTGGCGGACCTGCGCATTACCGAGCACGAAGCGTTCGTGCAGCGGGCGCTGGCAGCGGGTGCCAGCAAGAAGTCTTGATATATCATCTAATTGAGATATCTATTTCGTGCTTTTTCCAGCACGATCTGCAGGGTTCGGCGAGCCGTAGCGCACGCGCAGGACGCGTGTCTCCCCCGGGCTGGGAATGACGACGACGTACATGGCGTCGAATTCGTCCTCGCGCATGGCGAGCTCGTGACCGCTCAACTGGTTGATGACACCGGGTAGCGTCGACGCGTAGCCCACGACGACGACCGTCTTGCCGCGGTGCTCACGGCGGATGCGCGCCGCGATGCCAGACCAGTCGCTGCTCGCCAGCACGTTGATGGGCAGTTTGAACTGATTGGCGATGGGCGCGGCCGTCTGCTGGGCGCGGCGCGTGTCGGCCGCGTAGAGATAGTCGACGTTGCGATCGGCGAGCAGGTCGGCGAGCAGCGTGCCGAGCGGAGCGACCCGCTTTTCCCCCGTCGTGCTCAGGTCCGGATCGCCCGACGCGCTCTCGGCCGCCTCGGCGTGACGCACCAGGATCACGACCGTCGTCTTTGCCCAGGTGCCGAGCCAGTACACGCCGGCCGCTGCCATCAACAGCGCCAGCAGCGGGAACAGCAGCGGCGCCATGAACGGTCGGCGCCGTAGCTTCGTCAGCGGATCCATCCCGTCATCATAGCTAGCGAAGCCTGCCGGGGGGAGCGTCGCAGGTCCTCGAACGCCGGAGTAGCACGTTCGCGCAGTGCCTGCGATTGGCCGATCCGCTCCAGGAAGATCGCCGGCAAGCCAAGGGCCTCCGCCCGCGCGTAGCCGTCCTCGGGCCCGAGCACCATCAGGGCCGTGGCGTACGCATCGGCGAGGATCGCGCGGGGATGCACGACGGTCACGGAGGCCAGCGTGTGCCGCACGGGTTCGCCGGTGCGTGGATCGATCGTGTGTGAAATCACGCGGCCGTCCGCCAGGCGACGGAAGTCCCGGTAATTGCCCGAAGTCGAGATCGCCAGATCGCTCAAGTCGACGCCCGTGTACGCCTGACGCACGCCGGCCAGTGGTGTCTCGATGGCGATGCGCCACGGCCGGCCATCCTCGCGGCCGCCGCTGGCCCGCACCTCGCCGCCGATTTCCACGAGATGATCGCGGAACCGGGCACGCGTGAGGCATTGGCTGAGGCGATCCACGGCGTACCCCGGGGCGATGCCGTCGAGGTCCAGCTCGAGCGGGACCTTGCCCTTGCGCACCGCAGGGCGCGCTCCCGTGCGCAGCTCGAGCCAGGAATATCCGACATTGGCCATCGCGTCGTGGATGAACTCCGGCGACGGCGGCTCGCTCGTCGTGGCCTGCCGCGCCGACACGCCGGCGCCGAATCCCCACAGGCGCACGAGCGGCGCGACGGTGATGTCGAAGGCGCCGCGGGTCTCCGCACTGACACGCTGCGCAGCGGCGAGCACCGCCACGAGTGGCCTGGACACCGGAATCCAATCGGCGGACGCGTTGCGGTTCAGCCGCGAGACCTCGCTGTCTTCAGCGTAGGTCGAGAGCCGCCGGTCCACGTCCGCGAGCGTGGCATCGATGCAGGCTTGCACGCGTCCGGCGTCACGCTCGCCGCGAATACCCGGCACGGCGACGTGGTAACGCGTGCCCATCGTCGGCCCGCTGAACGTCCGGGTCGCGACGTGTTCGCCAGGCGTACAGGCCACGACGCATACCGCCACGGTGGCGAGCATCGCGGCCGTCTCCCGGAATCGCGTTTTCGAAATCGCCATCCGTTCAGGGTACACCGTGCCTCGCCGGGACGACTCCAGCGGTCGTCACCGGCCACCGGCGCTGGTGGCGTTACCTCGAGCAGAAGAAGACGGAACCGGCCACCTCCCCACCGCGAGGGCATGGCGCCGAGTGGCCGGCGGCGATCGCCCGGGTGCAGCGCTGCCGGGAATACCGGTGCGACTGCCGGGCGCATCTGCTGACGACGTCGAAGTACAAGCGCGCGCGGTCCGGTGCACGGTACGTCTGCCAGGGTTGCGGGACGGAACTGGCGGTCGCGGGCGTGCCGGACATCGTCCCGCCGCTCGCTCGCGAGCGCCCCGTGGCGAGTGCGATCGCAGTCTGCCCGGTGCCGCCGGAAATACGCACGCTCGCCCCGCAGTTGCGGGGCGCCGGTGCACTTGTGGCGGAGAGGGTGGGATTCGAACCCACGAATGCCTTTTGGACATTACTGGAATTCCAGTCCAGCGCCTTCGACCACTCGGCCACCTCTCCGGACGGGGGGCGAAGCGTACACGCCCGCGGCGTGACGGACCAGCCTGAGGGGATCGCCTGGCGCGGCGGCTCGACGCCGTGGCGCCAGCGCGCGGGCTAGTTCCCGCGGATGCCAGCGGCTTTCATCGCCGCCAGCACGTCGTCCTCGAGCCGCTCCGACAGCGGCGTCAGCGGCAACCGGATCGCCGTGCCGATCAGGCCGAGCCGCGCCACGGCCCACTTCACCGGGATCGGATTCGACTCGACGAACATGACGAGGTGCAGCGGCATCAGCCTCTCGCTGATGGCTGCGGCCTGTGCGTGATTCCCCACGAGCGCCGCCGCGCACATGTCGTGCATCGCGCGCGGCGCCACGTTGGCCGTCACCGAGATGACGCCGCAGGCACCGCGCTTCATCAGCTCGGCGGCCGTCGGATCGTCGCCACTCAGCAGCACGAACCCCGGCCTGGCGTGCCTGAGGATCGACTCGGCGCGCGACAGGTCGCCCGTCGCCTCCTTGATGCCGGCGATGCGCGGATGCTTCGACAGGTGCACGACCGTTTCGCAGGCCATGTCGCACGCCGTGCGGCCCGGCACGTTGTAGAGGATCACCGGCACCTGGACCGCATCGGCAATGGCCGAGAAATGGCGGACGAGCCCTTCCTGGGTCGGCTTGTTGTAGTACGGCGTGACGGCCAGCAGGCCGTCTGCGCCGGCCGCCGCCATCGACCGCGACAGCTCGACGCTCTCCGCCGTCGAATTCGTGCCGCTGCCCGCGATGACAGGCAGACGCCCCCCCACGCGCACCTTGGCGCGACTGACGAGCTGCCGCAGTTCCTCCGGCTCGAGCGTCGGCGATTCCCCGGTCGTGCCACCGACGACGATCCCGTCCGTCCCCTCGGCCAGGTGCCAGTCGAGCAGGCGGTCCCAGGCTGCGTAGTCGACGGAGCCGTCCGCACGCATGGGCGTGACGAGCGCGGGGATGCTCCCTTTGAACATGTGCTTCCTGACCTGGCGCGGAGGACCGCTCATGCTACTGAAGCGCAAAGCGGCGAAGCAAGGCAGAATCGCGGTACCGGCGCGTGACCTGCGCCGCTACACTGAGCCGGACGCCCCATGAAGCAACTGATAGCGATTTGCGCCCTCGGCAGCGACCGCACCGGACTGGTCTTCGACCTGACCCGCGTCGTCGCCGATTGCGGCGGCAACGTCCTCGAAAGCCGCATGACGGCCCTCGGCAACGAGTTCGCGATGCTGCTGCTCGTGGCCGGCAACTGGCACACGCTCGCCAAGCTCGAAACGGAGCTCGCCAGGCTCGCCGAGTCGACCGGCCTGACGCTCACGATGCGCCGCACGGAGCAGCGCGCGCCGCGCGTCGACATGGTCACCTACACCGCGGACGTCGTCTGCCTGGACCAGCCCGGCGTGCTGCATGCGCTGTCGGGCTTCTTCTCCTCGCGCGGCATCGACATCGGCGACATCACCACGCGCACGTACAATGCGGCGCACACCGGCGCCCCGATGTTCTCCGTCTACCTGGTCGTGCACATCCCGACCCGTGTCCACATCGCCGCGCTGCGCGAGGAGTTCATGGACCTCTGCGACCACATGAACCTCGACGCGATCCTCGAACCCCTGAAGAACTGAAGGCTCACATGGCCGACAAGACTGTCGCCGTGGACCGCAAGGTCCCCGCGATCACCCTTCCCGCCACCGGCGGTCGCACGTGGCAGCTCGCCGGTGCCGCGGACAAGGCCCTCGTCGTGTACTTCTATCCAAAGGACGCGACCTCGGGCTGCACCAGGGAAGGCGAGGCCTTCCGCGACCTCTATCCGGAGTTCCGCAAGGCCGGCGTCGAGATCGTCGGCGTCTCGCCGGACAGCGTCGCCTCGCACGACAGGTTCAAGGCGAAGCACGGCTTTCCGTTCGAGCTGCTCAGCGACGAAGACAAGACCGCCGCCCGGCTGTTCGACGTCTGGAAGGAAAAGAGCATGTATGGCCGGAAATACATGGGCATCGAACGCAGCACCTTCCTGATCGACACGAAGGGTGTCCTGCGCCGCGAATGGCGCAAGGTCAAGGTGCCCGGACACGCCGATGAAGTCCTCGCGGCCGCTGCGGCGCTCTGAACCCCACTGTCAGCCTCACCCCCGCCCCCGCCCTCCCGCTCGCTCGAGCCCCACCACCGGAGCAGCCCTTGGCCCACCGCAGGAAGCCGGCCGAGCCCCGCCGGACCTTCGTCCTGGACACCAACGTCCTGATGCACGACCCCTCGGCCATTTTCCGGTTCGAGGAGCACGACATCTTCATACCCATGACGGTGCTCGAGGAACTCGACGCCGGCAAAAAGGGCGTATCCGAGTCGGCGCGCAACGTGCGGCAGGTGAGCCGCTTCCTCGACGAGCTCATGGCGAACGCGGACAAGCGGGAGATCGACCGGGGCCTGCTGCTTCCGTCCGCGAAGTACGCGCCTGCCGGCAAGAAGCCGCCGAGCGGCCGGCTGTTCTTCCAGACGCGCCAGTTGAACGGAGGCCTGCCGGACACGCTGCCCGGGCACGGCGCGGACAATGCGATCCTCGCGCAGACGCTTGCGCTGCAACAGCAGCAGTCCGGCGCCAAGGTCACGCTGGTATCGAAGGACATCAACCTCCGCATCAAGGCGGCGATCCTCGGTGTGCACGCCGAGGATTACAACAGCGACCGGACCATCGAGGACGCCGACCTCCTTTACACCGGCATCGAGGAGCTGCCGGCGAACTTCTGGGACCGCACCGGACGCAAGCTCGAGTCCTGGCACGAGAACGGCGGGCGCACGTTCTACCGGGTGCGCGGCAAGCTCGTAGGGGACTGGGCGCCGAACCAGTGCGTCTACCAGGCCGGCGACCACGGTCTCGAGGGCATCGTGCGTTCGGTCGACGGCGACTCGGCGGTCATCGAGGTCGCGCGCGACTTCCGCAGCGAGCGTCATGGCGTCTGGGGCATCAGCGCACGCAATCGCGAGCAGAACTTCGCGCTGAACCTGCTGCTCGATCCGGACGTCGACTTCGTGACCATCCTCGGGCCAGCCGGCACGGGCAAGACCCTGCTCACGCTCGCCGCGGGCCTCTCGCAGGCGCTCGAGACGAACCGCTACACCGAGATCATCATGACGCGCGTGACGATTCCGCTCGGCGAGGACATCGGCTTCCTGCCCGGCACGGAGGAAGAGAAGATGGAGCCCTGGATGGGCGCGCTGATGGACAACCTCGAAGTCCTCACGCAGAGCCAGGAAGGCGGCAGCTGGGGCCGGGCGGCCACGAACGACCTGCTGCGCAACCGCATCAAGATCCGCTCGCTGAACTTCATGCGCGGCCGGACGTTCCTGAGCCGCTACCTGATCCTCGACGAAGCGCAGAACCTGACGCCGAAGCAGATGAAGGCGCTGGTCACGCGGGCCGGGCCCGGCACCAAACTGGTCTGCCTCGGCAACATCGCGCAGATCGACTCGCCCTATCTGTCCGAGACGACCTGCGGCCTGACCTACGTCGTGAACCGTTTCCGCGGCTGGAAGCACTATGGCCACGTCACCCTGACGCGTGGCGAGCGCTCGCGGCTCGCCGATTTCGCTTCCGAAGCGCTCTGATGCCGGCAAGGAACCGGGAGCGGGCCGGCCTGTCAGAGTGAGCACATGAAACACGCACATCGCGCGGGCGGAGGGGTGACGAGCCTGGCCGCCGCCCTGACATTTGCAGCCGGCTGCGGCCCCGCGTTCGCCCAGACCACGCAGGACAGCCTGCCTGAAATGGGCACGGCGGCCCAGGCGACGCTGTCACTCGACGACGAGAACCGGCTCGGTCGCATGGTCATGCGCGAAGTCCGCGAGTCCGGCGCCCTGCTCGAAGACCCCGAGGTCGGCGAGTACATCCAGTCGCTCGGCCTGCGCCTGTCGAGCCAGGCGCAGGATGGCAATCGCAACTTCAATTTCTTCGTCATCCGCGACAACGCGATCAACGCCTTCGCGCTGCCGGGTGGCTACGTCGGCATCCACTCGGGTCTGCTGCTCGAGACCCGCAACGAAAGCGAGCTCGCCGGAGTGCTGGCGCACGAGGTCGCGCACGTCACGCAGCGCCACATCGCGCGCGGCATCGAGGCGCAGGGTCGCACGAGCCTGCTGTCGACTGCGGCGATGCTCGCGGCGATCCTGATGGGCGCCGCGGGAGGCAGCAGCGACGCGACCATGGGCGCCATCACCGCGGCGCAGAACATGGCCGTGCAGTCGCAGATCAACTTCACGCGCGAGAACGAATACGAAGCCGACCGCATCGGCATCGGCGTGCTGGCGAGCGCGGGCTTCGACCCCAATGCGATGCCCGCGTTCTTCGACACGATGTTCCGCCGCACCCAGCTCGGGCCCGACCGCGTGCCCGAGTTGCTGCGCACGCACCCCGTGACGAGCAACCGCATCGCGGAGTCGAAGGACCGCGCGCTGCAGTACCCGCCGGTCAACGTGAGCGACAGCCTGAGCTATTCGATCACCAAGGAGCGCGTGCGCGTGCTGACGACGGCTCGCGGCGCCGACCCGCGCACCTACTACGCCGCACTCGGCAACAACGACGCCGACCTGTCGCTGGCCCAGATCTACGGCCGTGCGCTGGCGCAGCTCGTGAGCGGCGAGGCGACCGCGGCGGTGCCGCGATTCGAGAAGCTGCGCGCGCAGTATCCGGCCGTCCTGCAGTTCCACACGGCGCTCGGCCAGGCCCAGCTCGCGGCGGGCGACACCAAGGCCGCACTGGAGACGCTCGAGCGCGCGCGAGAACTTGCGCCCCGCAACATCCCGGTCACGGTGCGGTACGCCGAGGCACTGCTGCAGGCCGGGCGGCCGAAGCGCGCGCACGAGGTGCTGCTCGATCTCTTCAACAACGTGCCGCCGACGCCCGAGCAGGTGCGGCTCACGGCAAAGGCCGCGAACGCCGCCGGCGACGTCGCGGACGCCTACTCGTACATGGCCGAGTACCACCTGATGTCGGGCGACCTGCTGCTCGCCATCAACCAGCTCGAGCTCGCGCTCTCGGTGCCCAACATCACGCCGCAGCAGCGCGCCAAGTACGTCGCCCGGCTGCAGGAACTGCGCGAGTGGCTGCCGAAGGAACGCAACCGGCAGAAGCCACCGGCGGAACAGCAGCCGGGTCTCGCCGGCTGATCGGGCGGCTGCCGGGCGTGAGCGCGCATCCGGCGATCGGTACAATTGCGCCTCGCCACAGGGCCAGCCGGCCCGACCGCCTGCATTGGAACCCTGGATGAGCCTCGCACCCACCCGCGCCCACCCACGTTCGCACCGGTGCCTCGCTGCGCTCGCGGCACTCTACGCATGCTCGGCGCTGACCGGCTGCGCCAGTACGCCGCCGCAGGATTCGCCGGCGGCGGCCACGGGCGATGCCACGCCGCACCCGAAGAACCGCGACCCGATCGAGGGCTTCAACCGTGGCGTCCACAGCTTCAACGACGCGCTTGACCGCCACGCCCTGCGCCCCGCCGCGGTCGCCTACCGCGACCACACTCCACGCTGGCTGCGGACCGGCGTCGGCCATTTCTTTGCGAACCTGTTCTACCCGACGACGATCGTCAACCAGTTCCTGCAGGGCAAGTTCAAGCAGGGCTCGCAGGACGTCGCGCGCTTCGTCATCAACAGCACCCTTGGCTGGGGCGGCATCTTCGACGTCGCCTCCGGCGCCAGCCTGCCGATACACGATGAGGATTCGGGCCAGACACTGGGGCGCTGGGGCGTGCCGCCCGGGCCCTATCTCGTGCTGCCGCTGCTCGGGCCCAGCACGCTGCGCGACACGCCGGCGGAGATCGCCGACGACTTCACGCAGCCGTTCCGCTGGTACAACTCGGGCGCCGAACGCTGGTTCTCGCTCGGCCTCTACACGGTCGACAAGCGTGCCGACCTGCTGCCGGTCGACCGTGCGGTGCGCGAAGCCTACGATCCGTACGCCTTCGTGCGCGATGCGTACCTGCAGCGCCGCGAATACGAAGTGCGCGACGGGGACGTTCCAGAAGAGCGGCTCGAGGACGACGCGGACTGGGCAGACGAAGCCTTGCGCGAGGACGCCGCGGGCGACGAGGCGCCAGCGCCGGAGAGGAGTGGAACCGCCCCCGATGTCACGGCGACGCCCGCGGACCCCGCTTCCACGGAGCCGGCCGATGAAGGTCGCGGAGATCAGTGAGCCGAGGTCAGGAGATCTTCCAGGTCCGAGATCCTCGCGATGGCCAGAATCTGCGCGGGTATCCCTTCGTAGCGAATGACGGCTTCGCGCTTGCGCGCCGTCGCAAGCCACTCGACCAGCACGGCAAGCCCGGCGCTGTCGGCCTCTGTCACCCGTGAGAGGTCGATCGTGCACGACTGACCGCGCGGGATCAGGCCGAGCCCCGCCCGCAACGCCTGCGCCGCGCTCGCGAGATTCATCGCCCCGCTCGCCTCGAGCCTCCGAGGCGCGGTCGCCGTGATGTCGAAGCTCGCCATGGCCGGCGCGCTCAGGGCTTCGCCGCTTTGAGCCCCGGATCGGGCTTGCCGGACGCATTCTGGGTTTCGAGGCGCTTGATCACGGCGTCGATGCCTTCCCTGTCCGCCTGCGCCCCGAAATCCGTGCGGTAGTTCTTCACGTACGAGATGCCCTCGATCGTCACGTCCCAGGCCTTCCAGCCCTGCGGCGTGCCGCGCATGCTGTAGTTCACGGGCACGGGCGTGCCGTCGTCGCGCTTGATTTCCGTGCGCACGGTCGCCGAACCGGTGGCGAGATCGCCGCGGAACGGCAGGATCTTCAGACGGTCCGCACTGAATTGGAGGATGGCGTCACCGTAGTTGCGCATCAGCGCCTGGTAGAACGCCTCGATGAAGCGCTTGCGCTGGTCCGCCGACGCCGTGCGCCAGTGCTTGCCGAGCACGAGTCGCGCAGCATAGTCCGTGTCGAAATGCGGCAGCAGGTACCTGTCGACCATGCCGCGCAGCTTCTGCGAATCCTTGCTGTAGACGGCGCGGTTCGCATCGAGGTCGCGCAGCAGGTCCTGCGAGACATTCTGGATCAGGTCCTGCGGCGCGGGCCCCGGTACCGGTACCGGCGCCGCGGTCACTGCCGGCGCGGGCGTCGAAGGCTGCGCCGCGGTCGCGATCAGCGGCACGAATGCCAGCGCCGCCACCAGCATCGTCATTCGACCGAAATGGTTCATGGACATGCTCGACTCACTCCTGCGCCGGCGCGGTTGCTGCCGCGGCGGGCTTCTCCTCGCCGGCCTTGCTGAACAGGTACTTGCTGATCAGGCTTTCCAGGACGACGGCGTCCTGCACGAACCCGATGCGGTCGCCGTCCTTGAAGTATGCCTCCGACCCGCCGGGCGAGAGCCCGACGTACTGCCCGCCGAGCAGCCCCGCGGTGTAGATGCTCGCGTCGCTGTCGTCCGGTATCTCGTCGTAGCGGCCGTCGATGCGCAGCGTCACGACCGCCTTGAGCAGCTTCATGTCGTAGCGCACGTCCTCGACCCGCCCGATCGTCACGCCGGCCATGGACACCGGCGCGCCCGTCTTGAGGCCCCCGATGTTTTCGAAGTCCGCTCGCAGCCGGTACGAAGTGGAGTTCAGCGTGAACTCGCGGTTCGTGATCTGCGTGACCAGAAACAGGATGGCCGCGAAGCCGAGCAGGACGAACAGGCCGGTGGAAATGTCGATCGTGCGCGATGGACGCATGGGTCGCCTCGGAAGCGTCGGGTCAGAGCATGATGGCCGTGAGCAGGTAATCGAGGATCAGCGTGACGACGGCCGAGATCACGACCGTCCGCGTCGTCGCGCGGCCGACCCCCTCGGCCGTGGGCAAGGCGTTGTAACCCTCGTAGACGGCGATCAAGCTGCAGGCGACTCCGAACACCACACCCTTGATCAGACCTTCGCGAACGTCCGCGAGTTCCACGGAGCTGCGCATCTGCGACCAGAAGCTGCCCTGGTCGACGCCGAAGAACTGCACGCCCACGAGCTGCGCGCCGAACAGCCCGATCGCGATGAAGGTCGCCGTGAGCAGCGGCATGGCGATCACGCCGCCCAGGAACCGCGGCAGCACGACGCGCTTCATCGGGTCGACCGCCATGATCTCCATCGCGGCGATCTGGTCGGTCGCGCGCATCAGGCCGAGCTCGGCGGCGAGCGCCGTGCCCGCCCGCCCCGCGAACAGCAGCGCCGTGACGACGGGGCCGAGCTCCTTGAGCAGGCTGAGCGCCGCCGCCGTACCGAGGTATTCCTCGGAGCCGAATCGCGTCAGCAGGTCGTAACCCTGCAGGCCGAGCACCATGCCCACGAACAGACCGCAGGTCATGATGATCACGAGCGACAGCGCGCCCGTGTTGTAGACCTGGTCGACGATCGGGCGGACCCGCAGCAGCGACGCCGGCGTGAGCGCCAGCAACTGCAGACCGAACCGCGTCATCCTGCCAGTGCGCTCGAGGAATGCGGTGGTGCCCTGCGCGAACTCCCTGGCGAGCGAGGGCATCACTCGAACACCTCGCCGCCGAGCAGTTGCGCGTGATAGTCCGGTGCAGGGTAGTGGAACGGCACGGGGCCGTCCGCCAGGCCTTCGACGAACTGGTGCACGACCGGTGACGGATGATCGTGCAGCTCGCGCGTCGTGCCGCTCGCGACCACGCGGCCTTCCGACAGGATGTAGCTGACGTCGGCGATCTGCGAGATCTCGCGGACGTCGTGCGTGACTACGATGCTGGTGATGCCGAGCGCGTCGTTGAGCGAGCGGACGATGCGCAGCACGACACCCATCGAGATCGGGTCGAGACCCGCGAACGGCTCGTCGTAGATCAGGATGTCGGGGTCCATCGCGATGGCACGCGCGAGCGCGACGCGACGCGCCATGCCGCCGGACAGTTGCTGCGGCATCAGGTTCGCGGCCCCGCGCAACCCCACGGCGTGCAGCTTCGTGAGCACGATCGTGCGGATCAGCCGCTCGGGCAGTCTGGTGTGCTCGCGCAGCGGGAACGCGACGTTCTCGAACACGTCGAGGTCCGTGAGCAGAGCGCCGTTCTGGAACAGCATGCCCATGCGACGGCGCAGCGCGAAGATCTCCCTGCGCTTCAGCCGCGCCACGTCCTGTCCGTCGACGATGACCTCGCCGCGGTCGGCGAGGATCTGGCCCGTGATGAGCCTGAGCAGCGTCGTCTTGCCCGTCCCGCTCGGACCCATGATGGCCGTGATGGCGCCCCGCCCGATCTCGATGTCGAGGCCGTCGAAGACCGTCTTGCCGGAGTCGACGGCGTAATGGACGCCACGGAGCACGGCAATGGAGTCGCGGCCAACGGCCGGCGCCGCGCCGGCAGGCGTGGTCGGGATGAGGCTGGTCAAGGGTTTCCGGAACGTCCGGTGCGCGCCAAGGGACGCGAATAGTAGCAGAAGTGGTTGCTTCGTCCCGGTGACTCCCGGTCGACGGGGTTGGCTTGTCCGTCATATAGGACTAAAATTGTCCCACTTGGAACGGGACCATGCTCCGCATCAGCAAACTCACCGATTACGGCACAGTCGTGCTGGCCTGCCTCGCAGCCAGCCCGGCACAGCGTCTGACGGCATCCGAGGTTGCCGACCGCACGCACCTCGGCCTGCCGACCGTCAGCAAGCTGCTGAAGAACTTTCACCGGGCCGGCCTGCTCACGTCCACGCGCGGTGCGCGCGGCGGATATCGGCTGGCGCGCCCGGCCGCGGCGATCAGCGCGGCGGCGATCATCGATGCGATCGAGGGGCCGGTGGCGATCACCGAGTGCAGCGGCGAACACAGCACCTGCGAGCACGAGGTCTCGTGCAGTACCGGCAACGCCTGGCAGAGGATCAACGGCGCGATACGCCGCTCCCTCGACGAGATCTCCCTCGCGCAGCTCTCGGGCCAGGAAGCCGTCGCGTTCTGGCGGCCGCAGCTCCTGGGCACGGTGCGTCCCGGCGCCGCGCCGCGCGGGCCCGGCAGGCTCTGACAGGGAGGTGAGCCCACATGTCGAGTTCCCAGCCCGACCTTGACGCGCTCGTCGCACAGAAATACCGGCACGGCTTCGTCACCGACGTCGAGTCCGAGACACTGCCGCCGGGTCTCGACGAAGAGGTCGTACGGCGCATCTCGCAGATCAAGCGCGAGCCTGAGTTCCTGCTCGCATGGCGGCTGCAGGCACTGCGCCACTGGCTCACGATGCGTGAGCCGCAGTGGGCGCACCTGAGGATCGCGCCGATCGACTACCAGTCGATCTCGTACTACTCCGCTCCCAAGGCGAAGACGGACGGCCCGAAGAGCCTCGACGAAGTCGACCCGAAGCTGCTCGCCACCTACGAGAAGCTCGGCGTGCCACTGCACGAACGTGCCCGGCTCGCCGGCGTGGCGGTCGACGCCGTGTTCGACAGCGTGTCGGTCGCGACGACGTTCAAGGAAAAACTCGCCAGGGCGGGCGTGATCTTCTGCTCGTTCTCCGACGCCGTGCGGAACCACCCGGCGCTCGTCGAGCAGTACCTCGGCTCCGTGGTGCCGTACACGGACAATTTCTTCGCGACGCTGAATTCCGCCGTGTTCTCGGACGGCTCGTTCGTCTACGTGCCGAAGGGCGTGCGCTGCCCGATGGAGCTCTCGACGTACTTCCGTATCAACGCCGCCAACACCGGGCAGTTCGAGCGCACGCTGGTCGTCGCCGACGAAGACAGCCATGTGAGCTACCTCGAGGGCTGCACGGCACCGATGCGCGACGAGAACCAGCTGCACGCGGCCGTCGTCGAGCTCGTGGCGCTCGCCGGCGCGCACGTCAAGTACTCGACGGTCCAGAACTGGTACCCCGGCGACGAGAACGGTGTCGGCGGCATCTACAACTTCGTCACCAAGCGCGGCGAATGCCGCGGCGCGAACTCCCGCATCAGCTGGACCCAGGTCGAGACCGGCTCCGCCATCACGTGGAAGTACCCGAGCTGCGTGCTGACCGGCGACAACTCCGTGGGCGAATTCTATTCCGTGGCCCTCGCCAACCACTGCCAGCAGGCCGACACCGGCACCAAGATGATCCACATCGGCCGCAACACGCGCTCGACGATCGTCTCGAAGGGCATCTCTGCCGGTCGCGGCCAGAACACCTACCGCGGGCTCGTGAAGGTGCTGCCTTCCGCCGAGGGCGCGCGCAACTTCACCCAGTGCGACTCGCTGCTGATGGGCGACCGGTGCGGCGCGCACACGTTCCCGTACATGGAGATCAGGCACCCGTCCGCGGTCGTCGAGCACGAGGCCACGACCTCGAAGATCGCCGACGACCAGCTCTTCTACTGCCGCAGCCGCGGCGTGTCGGAGGAGGACGCGGTCAACATGATCGTCAACGGCTTCTGCAAGGCAGTCTTCAGGGAGCTGCCGATGGAATTCGCCGTCGAGGCGCAGAACCTGCTGTCGGTGAGCCTCGAAGGCGCCGTCGGCTGAGCCGAAAGAGAGACAGAGAACACCGCATGCTCAGCATCCGCGACCTGCACGCCCAGATCGGCGCCCGCAAGATCCTCAAGGGACTCGACCTCGAGGTCGGCGCTGGCGAGGTGCACGCGATCATGGGCCCGAACGGCTCCGGCAAGAGCACGCTGGCGAGCGTGCTGGCCGGTCGCGCGGGCTACGAAGTCACCCGGGGCTCCGCGACGTTCCTCGGCGAAGACCTGCTCGCGCTCGAGCCGGAGGTCCGCGCGCGTCGCGGCGTATTCCTGGCCTTCCAGTATCCGGTCGAAATCCCGGGCGTGAACAACGCCTACCTGCTGAAGGCCGCGCTCAACGCACTGCGCAAGGAGCGCGGTCAGTCCGAACTCGACGCCTTCGAGTTCCTGCAGCTGATTCGCGAGAAGATGAAGCTCATGCAGATGGACGAGAGCTTCCTCAATCGCGGCGTCAACGAAGGCTTCTCGGGCGGGGAGAAAAAGCGCAACGAGATCCTGCAGATGGCCGTGCTCGAGCCGAAGCTGGCGCTGCTCGACGAGACCGATTCCGGCCTCGACATCGATGCGCTGCGCGTCGTGGCGAACGGCGTGAACAGTCTGCGCTCGCCGGAGCGCGCCGTCGTCATGGTGACGCACTACCAGCGCCTGCTCGACTACATCGAGCCGGACTTCGTGCACGTCCTGTCGGACGGCCGCATCCTGCGCACGGGTGACAAGTCGCTGGCACTCGAGCTGGAAGAGCGCGGCTACGAATGGGTGCGCCAGGGAGCGAGCGCGGCATGAATTCCCCTGCGCCCTCCACCGCCGTCGCCCATTACCGCGAGGCGTTCGAGCGCCTGCGGCCCGCGCTGCGCGGGCCGCAGGCGCGGCGCGCGGCGGCATTCGCCCGTTTCAGCGAACTCGGCTTCCCGACCACGCGCGAGGAGGCCTGGAAGTACACGAACCTGCGTCGCCTCGAGACACGTCGTTTCTCTCCGGGCTCGCCCGCCGCGGCGGCGGACCTGCCGGCGGCGCTGCCGGGTGCGCGCATCGTAGTGCTGAACGGCGACGCCGGGCACGTGCCCGCGACGCTCGCCGGGTTCCGCCTCGGCACGCTCGAGTCCTCCGGTGCCCGTGCGGACGAACTGCTGCGACCCATCGAAGGCCTGGGCACCGAACGCTTCGCGGCCCTCAATGCCGCGCTCACCGCACCCCTGCTGCTCGAAACCTCGCCGGGCTCGGTTGCCGACGCACTCCTGCAGGTGGCCGTGGTGACGGCCGGCGCCGGCCCGACGCTGGCGAACCCCCGCATCGTCGTGCGGATGGCGCCGGACAGCCGGGGGCGCCTGCTGGTCGACCACCTCGACGACGGTCTGAACGAGCACTTCACCAACGTCGTGCTCGACATCGAGCTGGCCGCGGGCGCACGGCTGGAGCTTCACCGCCTGCAACGCTGCAGCGCGCGCGCGTTCCACATCGAACGCGTGGATGCGCGTCTCGCCGAAGGCGCGAAGCTCGTCCTGCGCGACTCGCAGCTCGGCGGCTCGCTCGCGAGAATCGACCTGCGTGTCGCGCTCGAAGGCCGCGCCGCCGCTGCCGAGCTGACCGGCGTCTTCATGGCGGACGGCTCGCGCCATCTGGACACCCACGTGCTGGTCGAGCACCGCGCCGCGGAGACCGTCAGCCTGCAGGACTATCGCGGCATCGCGGCCAACAAGGGCCGCGGCGTGTTCAACGGCAAGTCGATCGTCCATGTCGGCGCACAGAAGTCCAATGCCCGGCAGGTCAACCGAAATCTGCTGCTGACGCCGGGCGCCGAGATCGACACCAAGCCCGATCTCGAGATCTACGCCGACGACGTGCAGTGCAGCCACGGCGCCACCACGGGGCAGCTCGACCCGAACGCGTTGTTCTACCTGCGCTCGCGCGGCCTCGACGCCGCCGAAGCCCGCAGCGCGCTCACGCGCGCCTTCGCGGGCGCGGTGCTCTCGCGCATCGAGGAGCCGGCGCTGTCTGCGCTGGTCCAGGAGCAGCTCGACGCGCGGCTGCTGCGCCTGCTCGAGGTGGCCCCGTGAGCGCCCTGCCGCGGACCGCCAGTGGCCCGGTCGGCGTCCCGCTCGACGTCGAAGCCGTGCGTCGTGAGTTCCCCGTGCTCGAGCGCACCGTGCGGGGCCGGCCCCTCGCCTACCTCGACAACGCGGCATCGAGCCAGCGGCCCCGTGCGGTCATCGAGGCGATGTCGCGCTACTACGAGACGACCCATGCCAACGTGCACCGCGGCGTGCACACGCTGAGCCAGGAAGCGACCGACCTCTTCGAGGGCGCGCGCGAGAAAGTCCGTCGCTTCATCAACGCGCGCTCGACGAAGGAAATCGTCTTCGTGCGGGGCACGACCGAGGCCATCAACCTGGTCGCACAGAGCTTCGGCCGGCCTCGCTTCGGCCCCGGCGACGAGATCCTGGTGACCTGGCTGGAGCACCACGCCAACATCGTACCCTGGCAGATCCTGTGCGGGCAGACCGGTGCCACGCTCAAGGTGGCACCGATCACGACGACCGGCGAGGTGGACTTCGAGGCGTTCACCACCCTGCTGTCGCCGCGCACGCGCCTCGTCGCGATCGCCCACGTGTCGAACGCGCTCGGCACGGTGCTGCCCGTCCAGCGCTTCATCCGCGCGGCGCAGGAGCGCGGCGTGCCCGTGCTGCTCGACGGTGCCCAGGCGGTTCCGCACATGAAGGTCGACGTGCAGACGCTCGGCTGCGATTTCTACGCGTTTTCGGCGCACAAGATGTGCGGCCCGACGGGCATCGGCGTGCTGTACGGCCGCGAGGCGCTGTTGCGCGAAATGCCGCCGTGGCAGGGCGGTGGCGACATGATCCTCGCCGTGAGCTTCGAGAAGACGGTGTACAACGACCTGCCCTGGAAATTCGAGGCGGGGACGCCAGCCATTGCCGACGCCGTGGGACTCGGCGCGACAATCGACTACCTCGAGTCGCTCGGCATGGAGCGCATCGCAGCCGCCGAGCACGAGTTGCTCGAATACGCGACGGCACGCCTGTCGGACGTCCCGGGGCTGCGCATCATCGGCACGGCACCGCAGAAGGCGGCCGTCGTTTCCTTCACGGTCGGCCGGGTGCATCCGCACGACCTCGGCACGATCCTCGACGCCGCGGGCGTCGCCGTCCGCACCGGTCATCATTGCGCGATGCCCGTGATGGACTTCTTCGGGGTGCCGGCAACGGCCCGCGCCTCGTTCGCGTTCTACAACACCCGCACCGAGATCGATCAGCTCGTCGCGGCGCTGCACACCGCACGGGAGATGTTGGGCTGATGGACCTCAAGGACCTCTACCGCGACATCATCGTCGACCACAACCGGCATCCGCGGAATTTCCGCGAGATGCCGGACGCCGACCGGCAGGCCGACGGCTTCAACCCGCTCTGCGGCGACCGGCTCACGGTGTACGTCAAGCTCGACGGCGACCGCGTCAGCGACGTCTCGTTCCACGGCAGCGGCTGCGCGATCTCGGTCGCCTCCGCCTCGCTCCTGACCGAGAGCGTCAAGGGCCGGACGGTGACGGAGGCCGAGTCGCTCTTCACGCAGATGCACCAGCTGCTCACGCGCGACGACTCGGGCATCGACGTGGCCAGCCTCGGCAAGCTGGGCGCGCTGTCGGGCGTGCGGGAATTTCCGGCGCGAGTGAAGTGCGCCAGCCTCTGCTGGCACACGCTGGACGCCGCGCTGCACCGCCAGGAACAGGTTACGACGGAGTAAGCGACTTGTATCGAGCCGACAACGAACCGGTCACTTTCAAGCGGGACGTCGACGCCGTCATCGTGCCCGCGGGCGTGAACGTGAAGCTGCGCGAAGGCCAGCAGGGATACGTCACCCAGGCGCTCGGCGGCAGCTTCACGGTGTATGTCGAGGGCAATCTCTTCCGTATCGCGGGCAAGGACGCCGATGCGCTCGGCAAGGAGTCGGAAGCCGTGCCCGAGCTTCCGCCGGACGCGAACGACGACGACGTCCGCCGGCTGGCGTGGGAGCAGATGAAGGGCTGCTACGACCCGGAGATCCCGATCAACATCGTCGACCTCGGGCTGGTCTACGACTGTGACGTGCGGTCGGAAGAGGACGGGGGCCGGGTCGTGTACGTGACCATGACGCTGACCGCGCCGGGTTGCGGCATGGGCGAGGTGCTGGTCGCCGACGTGCGCGAGAAGGTCGAGATCATCCCGACGGTCAAGCGTGCGGACGTGGATCTGGTATTCGATCCGCCGTGGAACCAGTCGATGATGTCCGAGGCGGCCCGGCTGCAGACGGGGATGATGTGAGCACCGCGCCGGGGCATCGCGCATGACCACCTGGACACGTGTCGCGCCGGCGGCGGACATCGGGCCCGGCGATTATGCGTCCGCAGAAATCGACGGGTCGTTCGTCGCCGTCTTCAACGTCGACGGCGAGTTCTTCGCGATCGACGACGTCTGTACGCACGACGGCGGCGGTCTCGCCGGCGGACAGATCGAGGACCACCAGGTCATCTGCCCGCGTCACGGAGCACGTTTCAGTCTGCGCACCGGCGAGGCACTGACGCCGCCAGCCTACGAGCCGGTCAGGCGCTACGCGGTGCGCGTCGTCGACGGCTACGTCGAAGTCGCTTCCGACGAATGAGGGAACCGGGGACATGCCCCGGTTTGCGCGGCAACGACGGTGAATGGGCCTGAGGACCGCACGACCATGAGCCTCGGCAAACTCGGCAAGGGCAAGGTACAGCGCCTCGCGGCGAGCCGGGAGGCGACTGCGGGCATGAAGCGGCTCACGCTCGTGCGACACGCAAAGTCGGACTGGTCGCTGTCCGGCCAGCAGGACTGGGACCGCGTGCTCAACCGGCGCGGGCAGCAGGACGCCCCGGAAATGGCGCGCCGCCTGCGTTCGCGGCGGCTGCGGCCCGAACTGATCCTCGCGAGCCCGGCGGTGCGGGCCCTGACCACCGCGAGCATCATGGCGCGCGAGCTCAAGGTGCCCCCCGAATGCATCGCGCAGGACGAGCGGCTCTACCTCGCGGACCCCGAGGCGATCCGCGAAGTCGTCGGCGAGCTCGGCGGCGACGTGCGACACCTGATGGTATTCAGCCACAACCCGGGCATCACCGAGTGCGCCAACCGGTTGTCGGCCGGTGAGCAGATCGACAACATGCCGACCTGCGCGGTGTTCACGGCATGCTTCGCGCTCGCGAACTGGTCGGAGCTGGACTGGCACACGGGCCAGCAGGCGGAATTCGACTACCCGCGCAACCTCGCGGCCGCCACCGAGCGCGACTGAGCGGCCTCAGCCGCGCCCGAACACCGGGATCGAGGCGCCGGTGACGGCGCTCGCGTCGTCGGAAGCGAGGAACACGATGACCTTCGCGATCTTCTCCGGCGCCACCCAGCGCGAGAAGTCGGCCTTCGGCATGTCGAGGCGGTTGCGCGGCGTGTCGATCGTGCCGGGCAGGATCGCGTTGACGGTGATGTTGCGGTCCTTCAGTTCGTCGGCGAGCGCCTCGGTCAACCGCTGCACGCCGGATTTCGACGCGGTGTAGGCGCCCATGCCGGCGCCGGCCCGGACCGCGGCCCCCGCGCCGATGTTGACGATGCGGCCGCCACCACGCTCGAGCATCGCCGGCAATGCGCACTTGCAGCTCACCACGGCGGAGCGCAGGTTCATCGCGTAGAGCGCGTCCCAGGTTCCAACGTCGCCGTCCTCGAGCTTCTCCCAGTTGAAGCCGCCCGCCACGTTGACCAGCACGTCGATGCCGCCGAATCGCATCGCGATGGCCGCCATCGCCTTGCGCGTGGCCTCGAGGTTGGAGAGATCGGCCCCGCCGAGCAGCAGGTGCGGACCGGTGAAGCGGTGCTGCAGTTCGGCCGACGGCTGCGACACGTCGATGAGCGCGAGCCGGGCACCGGTCTGGTCGAAGGCACGCGCGACGGCGGTGCCAAGGGCGCCGAAGGCACCGGTGACGACGACGACGCGGGACTGGGCTGCGGACATCAGTGTTTCCCCAAAGCTGGTCTCAGCACTCCGGCACGTTGACGGCGAGCCCACCCTGGCTCGTCTCCTTGTAGATCGTCGACATGTCGTGACCCGTCTGCCGCATGGTCGCGATCACCTGGTCGAGCGACACCTTGTGCGTGCCGTCGCCACGCAGAGACAGCCGCGCCGCGTTGATCGCCTTCACGGCGCCCATGGCGTTGCGCTCGATGCACGGGATCTGCACGAGACCCGCAATCGGGTCGCAGGTCAGGCCGAGATTGTGCTCCATGCCGATCTCGGCGGCGTTCTCGACCTGCTCGTTGGTGCCGTTCACTGCCGACACGAGCCCGGCCGCGGCCATCGAGCAGGCGACGCCGACCTCGCCCTGGCAGCCCATCTCGGCGCCCGAGATCGAGGCGTTGCGCTTGTACAGCATGGCCACGGCGCCCGCGACGAGCAGGAACCGCACGACTCCGTCCTCGCTCGCGCCTGGTTCGAACTTCCGGTAGTACGCGAGGACCGCCGGCACGATGCCGGCTGCGCCGTTCGTTGGCGCGGTTACGATGCGCCCCCCCGCCGCATTCTCCTCGTTGACCGCGAGCGCGAAGGCGTTGACCCACTCGAGCGCGTCGAGCGGGCGCTTTTCGGCCGATTCGAGCAGCAGCCGGTGCAGCCTCTCCGCGCGGCGGCGCACCTTCAGCACGCCGGGCAGGACGCCCGTGCCGCGGAAGCCCCGCTCGATGCAGTCGTTCATGACCGACCAGACGTGCAGCAGTGCGGCGCGTGTGGCCTCGTCCGGCCGGAACGCCCGTTCGTTCTCGAGCACGAGCTCGTGCAGGTCCAGCCCGCGGTCGCGCGCCAGTCCGAGCAGTTCCTGCGCCGATGCGAACGGGTGTGGCACCCGGGCGCCCTGCCCGGCCGCGACTCTCCGGCCGAAGTCCGCGCCGCGCACCACGAAGCCGCCGCCCGTCGAGAAATACTCGTCACGGAACAGCGCCGCGCCCGCCGCATCCAGCGCCGTGAAACGCATCCCGTTCGGGTGTTGCGGCAGGGTCTGGTCGCGGTGAAACAGCAGGTCGAGCGGCTCGTCGAACGCCACCTCCCTGCGACCCGCCACGCGCAGGCGACCGGTCGCACGGATGCGCTCGAGCGTCGGCTCCATGGATGCCGGATCGAGCGTCGCGGGCTCGTTGCCTTCGAGACCGAGCAGCACGGCGCGGTCGGTGCAGTGCCCGCGCCCCGTGAGCGCGAGCGACCCGTACAACTGCGCGACGACTTTGTCGGTGCGATCGAGCAACGCCTGCGCCTCCAGGCTGCGCACGAACACGCACGCCGCGTGCATCGGGCCCATCGTGTGCGAGCTCGACGGGCCGATGCCGACCTTGAAGATGTCGAGGACGCTGAGGTTCATGTCAATCCATCGCGAGCAGCGACGCGTTGCCGCCGACCGCGGACGTGTTCACCGTGTACGTGCGCTCGTGCGCGAAGCGGTGCAGATAGTGCGGGCCGCCGGCCTTGGGTCCGGTGCCCGAGAGCCCGCAACCGCCGAACGGCTGCGTGCCGACCACCGCGCCGATGATGTTGCGGTTGACATACACGTTGCCAGCCGTGACGCGACCCGCCACGCGCCGTACCGTGCCGTCGATGCGGCTGTGGATGCCGAACGTCAGGCCATAGCCCGTGGCGTTGATCGCATCGACGAGCGCCTCCAGGTCGCGCGCCCTGTAGCTGACGACGTGCATGACGGGCCCGAACCACTCGCGGTCGAGCACCGACAGCGATTCGATCTCCACGGCCAGCGGCGCCACGAACGTGCCGGCAGCCATCGCCGCGTTGGGCGCGATGCGGTGATGCCACGACGACCGGGCCATGACTTCCTGCGCGTGGCCTTCGAGCAGCGCACGCGCGGTCTCGTCGATGACGGGCCCGACGTCGGTCTCGAGATACGCGGGGTTGCCGACGACGAGTTCATCCATGTACCCGGCGAGCAGCCGCTTGACCTTGGCCGCGATGTCCTCCTGTACGCACAGGACGCGCAACGCGGAGCAGCGCTGCCCCGCGCTGTTGAACGCGGACTGGACCGCATCGATGACGACTTGCTCCGGCAGCGCGGAGCTGTCGACGATCATCGCATTCTGGCCGCCGGTCTCGGCGATGAGGGTGCCGATCGGGCCGTCCCTGCCGGCGAGCGTCCGGTGAATGATGCGGGCCGTCTCGGTCGAGCCCGTGAACGCAACACCCGCCATCCGCGGATCCGCAACCGCCGCGGCGCCGATCACGGCGCCGTCGCCCGGCAGCAGGTGCAGCACCTCGGCAGGGATGCCCGCCTGCAGCAGCAGCCGCACCGCATGCGCAGCGACGAGTGGGGTCTGCTCGGCGGGCTTCGCCAGCACAGCGTTGCCCGCCGCGAGTGCGGCGACGACCTGGCCCGTGAAGATCGCCAGCGGGAAGTTCCACGGGCTGATGCACGTGAACACGCCGCGCCCGTGCAGGCTCAATTCGTTGCTCTCCCCGGTCGGCCCCGGCAGCCGCACCGGGCCGCCGAAGCCCTCCCGCGCCCGCGCCGCGTAATAGCGCAGGAAGTCGACGGCCTCGCGGACTTCGGCGATGCCGTCGGGCACGGACTTGCCGGCCTCCCGCACGCACATCGCGACGAGTTCCGGCGTGTTCTGTTCGAACAGCCTCGCGGCTTCGTCCAGTGCCGCGGCGCGCGTGGACACCGGTGTCGCATCCCAGGCCGGCTGCGCCGCGACCGCCGCGTCGATGGCGCGTCGCACGTCCTCGGGCGTGGCCGACGTCACCGAGCCGACCGTGTCCGAGTGGTCGGCGGGGTTGCGGATGGTCTCGCCGCCTCCGCTGCGCTCATCGCCCGCCACGATCGGCCCCGCCACCCACGCGCGACGCGAGACATGCTCCATGCGGGCCGCCATGTCGGCCAGCACGGCGCCGTTCGCCAGATGCACGCCGAGCGCATTGCGGCGTTCCGGCCGGTAGATGTCGGCGGGCGGCGGAATGCGCGGGTGGGCCGCGCTCGCGAAATCGTCGACCGTGCGGACCGGATCGGCGACGATCGACTCGACCGGCTCGTTCTCGTTGACGATGCGGTTGACGAACGACGTGTTCGAGCCGTTTTCGAGCAGTCGACGCACGAGGTACGGCAGCAGGTCCTCGTGCTCGCCGACCGGCGCGTACACGCGACAGGGCCTGTTCAGGCCGTCGGGGTTCATGACCTGTGCATAGAGGTCCTCGCCCATGCCGTGCAGGCGCTGAAACTCGAACTCGCGCCCGTACTGGCGCGCGAGATGGGCGACCGCCGCAACGGTGTGCGCATTGTGCGTCGCGAACTGCGGGTAGATTTCCTTGCCGTGCTCGAGCACGTGACGCGCACAGGCCAGGTACGACACGTCGGTGTTCGGCTTGCGTGTGAAGACCGGGTAGCCGGGCAGGCCGCGCTCCTGGGCACGCTTGATCTCCGCATCCCAGTACGCGCCCTTGACGAGACGCACGTGCAGCATGCGCTGCGTCCGGCGAGCGAGGTCGATGAGGTAGCGCAGCATGGGCAATGCGCGTTTCTGGTAGGTCTGCAGGGCGATGCCGAAGCCGTCCCAGCCATCGAGCGCCAGCTCGTGGCACACGGCCGTGAGCAGTTCGAGCGTCAGCTCGAGACGTTCGGATTCCTCGCTGTCCAGCGTGAGCGCGATGCCCGCCTCGCGCGCCAGCCGGCAGAGCACGACGAGCCGCGGCGTCAGCTCGCCAAGGACGCGCTGGCGGTGCGTGCGCTCAAACCGCGGATGCAGCGCCGACAGCTTCACCGAGATGCTCGGACGCGACTCGAAGTCCGCGTATTCACCGGCGCGCGCGGCAAGCGAGCCGATGGCGCTGCGATAGGCCTCGAAATAGCGGCTGGCGTCTGCCGTCGTCAGCGCCGCCTCGCCCAGCATGTCGAACGTGTAGCGGTAGCGCCGGTTCGCCCCCGTGAGCGAATTGTCGAGGGCTTCCCCGATCGTGCGCCCCATCACGAACTGGTGCCCCATGATGCGCATCGCCTGACGCATCGCGGCCCGCACGACCGGTTCGCCGATGCGGCCCATCACCCGGCCCATCGCGCCCGCCGGCGTCGCGACATCCGCCGGATCGAGCCGGACGATGCGCCCGGTCAGCATCAGGCCCCAGGTCGAGGCGTTGACGAACAACGACTGGCTGTCCCCGAGATGACTGGCCCAGTCGCCCGCACGGAGCTTGTCCGCGATCAGCCGGTCGGCCGTCTCGCCGTCCGGGATGCGCAGCAGGGCCTCGGCGAGGCACATCAGAATCACGCCTTCCTGCGACGAAAGGTCGTACTGACGCAGAAACGCATCCAGGCCGGACTTCGACGCGGGCGCCCGGCGCACGGCTTCGACGAGCTGCCGCGCGGTGGCCTGGACGGCTTCGCTGGCCGCGGGCTCCAGCCGGACGAGGTCGGCCAGGCGCCGCACGATGCTCTCCTCGTCGCCGAGGAACTCCTCGTTGACGGCCCGCCCCACCGGCGTCAGGAAGTCCTCGGCCTTCGCGAACAGGAAGCGAGACGCGGACGCCTCGTGCAGGGATGCGCTCATGGGAGCCTGCGCCTCGGTGAAGAGTCCGCGGATTCTAGCCAAAACGAGCCGGCCCGCGGCAGTGCAACCGCGGGCCGCGCATCGCCACCGGCCGGTTATTTTGTCTCGTAGAGCAGGCCGAGCGTCGTCAGGGTGTCGGTCTTCTCGATGCCCGGGAGCACGTCCGTGTTGTGACGGACCTGATAGCCGACGCGCAACCCGAGCGCGCCCGTGATGGTGACCTCGAGACCAAGGTCGTTCTGCAGGTAGGTGTTGTCGGAACCCGCCTCTACGAGAAAGCGGTCGACGACCTTGGTGGTGTCCGTGATCTGGTGTTCGAATCCGAGGTCACCGCGGAAGATGATCCCGTCCTCCGTCTCGCCGGTCTCGCGGATCTCGGCGTAGCGATAGCCCGGACCGCCCTGCACCCAGAGCCTGGTACGCTCGGAGTCGACCAGCCTGTAGCCAAGACCGCCCGCGAGCGACGCCTGGTAATCGTACTGGCTGAACCGGTCGTCCTCGTAACGCGCGGCGCCGAAGGCATAGGCGCGCTCCGTGAAGTCGTACTGCGACTGGCCGCGGACTTCCCAGCGCTGCGCCGTCGTCTCCTCGCCGTCGTTGCCGTAGTTGCCGGCAAGACCCACCGTGTGGGCCCAGCGGTCCGCCTGGTACTTGATCTCGAGATTCGCGCTGGCGGCCTGGTTTTCGCTGTTGCCGGTCGCAATCGAGGCACCGACGTCACCCTTGCCCGTCCAGTCGGCGACGGCCGGCGTCGCGACGCTGCCGAGCGCCGCGAACAGGGCGCAGGTTCCTGCAAAACGCATGTTCGACATCTTTGCTTTGGCTCCGTATTCGTAGCAGACCACGCCCCCGTGGCTCGACCGGTGAATCATACCGGCAAGCCCGCCCCGGCAGGTTGCGGCGGCTCTTGCAACCGGCGGTGCGGCCCGGTAAATCCGTCTACCTTTGGCCAGGAGCATCCCGTGACAGCATCCGTGCACAAGATCGTCGCCACTGCCGAGAACTTCATGACCGACGTCGTCGAAGCGTCGGCCGCGGTACCCGTGCTGGTCGACTTCTGGGCTCCCTGGTGCGGCCCTTGCCAGTCGCTGATGCCGCTGCTCGACCGCATCGCCGATGACTACGGCGGGAGGTTCGTGCTCGCCAAGGTCAACACCGACGAACAGCCGCAGCTCGCCAGCCACTTCCAGATCCGCAGCATCCCGACCGTCATGCTGATCCATCGTGGCGAGGTCGTGGGGCAGTTCGCGGGGGTGCAGCCCGAGTCGACGATCAGGGCCATGCTCGACCGTCACGTGACTCCCGCCGGCGACGGCCCCGCCCCCGACACGACGGCGGAACCGGCTCCGGCAGACACCGCCCGCCCGGAATCAGCGGCGGCACGGCTGCTCGACGCGCGCGATGCCGAAGGCGCGGCCGCCGCCATCGAGACGCTGGCAGCCGGTGATGCCGGGCACCCCGCGCTGCCCGCGCTGCGAGCACGGCTCGCCTTCGTGCGGCTAGCCAATGCGCATCCCGACGTCACCGGGCTGCGTGCGGCCCTCGAGCGCAACCCGGCGGATGGCGCGGCCCGTCACGCGCTCGCGGCGCACCACGCCGTAATGGGCGATTTCGGCACCGCACTGGCCGAGTGGCTCGAATTGATGCGCCGCGACAGAAGTCATGGCGACGAGGCCGCCCGGCGCAGCCTGCTGCAGTCCTTCGAGGTGCTCGGCAACGAAGACCCGCTCGTGGCCCAGTACCGGCGCCGGATGGCGAGCCTGTTGCATTGATCGCATGGGATTTCCGTTCTTGCCCACGGGACGGCACCGAAGTATAAGAACGCCGGTCTTTGCCCCCTGGGTTCTTCGATCGATGAACGAGAAACCAGAGCCCGCGGACGAGTTCGAGGACGAAGGCACCGAAGAAGTCGCGGGAGGCGACGAATCGCTCGACGTCGATCGTCTCATGCAGGATCTCGACAAACGCAAGCGGGGCGCACCCAAAGGTGCCGAGCCCGCGTGGCGCAAGCTCGAGCGGCTGCTCGAACAGAAACGCACGTCCGAGCTGCTCAGCGACTTCGACGATTACGACCTCGGCGAGCGGCCGAAGCCGCGACGTCCGAACACCTGAGGAAGCAGGGGAAACAGGGGACATTCACCTGTATCCGCCCGCAGATGCCGGCACCAAGGCTCGCGGAACCAGGTGAATGGGTCCCTGTTTCCTCAATGGAAGTCGCGTGACTCGGCGCGCAGGCCACCGAGCAGCCGGCTCAGGTCCACGAGGCGATGCGCGATCAGGTGTCTCACCTCGCCTTCGACCTGCAGCTTGCCTGCCACGCCGAGCAGCCGTGAGCCGACCAGCGGCCGCCGCTGCCGCTCGGCGAGGTGGCGCCAGACGATGACGTTGATCGAGCCGAACTCGTCCTCCAGCGTCACGAACGTGACGTCCGCGCTGCCCGGCCGCTGCCGCGTGATCACGAGCCCGGCCGAGCGCACGAGCGTGCCGTCTGCCGCCGCACGCAGTACGCCCGAATCGACGATGCCCCGTTCGCCGAGCTGCTTCCTCAGCAAGGCCACGGGATGACGGCGCAGCGTGAGCCCCGTGTGGGCATGGTCGGCGATGATGTCCTCGCCTTCGCGGGGGGCACGCAGCAGCGGGAGACCTTCGGCGATGCGTACCTCGGGCAGCACCGGCAGGGGCCTCTCGAGCCCCGCCACCTGCCACGCCGCCCGGTGCCGGTGCCCACCGAAACTCGCCAGCGCGCCGGCCGCGGCGAGGCTGCCCATCTCGCGTCGATCGAGCCGCGCGAGTTCCGCGAGCTGCTGTGCATTCTCGAAGCGTCTTCCGTGCCGTGCCCGCGCGGTCAGGAGACGCTCGGCCGCACCCGGTGACAGACCCTTGACCAGCCGCAGCCCGAGCCGCAGGGCCGGGTCGGCCGCGTCCTCGACGCGCTCGAGCGTGCAGTCCCAGTCGCTCGCGTGCACCTCGACGGGGCGCACCTCGACACCGTGCCGCCGCGCGTCCTGCACCAGCTGCGACGGTGCGTAGAAGCCCATCGGCTGGCTGTTGAGCAAGGCTGCGGTGAACGCCGCGGGCTCGTAATGCTTGAGCCAGGCGGAGACGTACACGAGCAGCGCGAAGCTGGCCGCGTGTGACTCGGGGAAACCGTATTCGCCGAAACCCTGGATCTGCTGGAAGATCCGGCGCGCGAACTCCTCCGCATAGCCGCGCTCGCGCATGCCGCGGATCAGCCGCTCCTCGAAGTGTCCGAGCCCGCCCTTGCGCTTCCAGGCCGCCATCGCGCGACGTAGCTGGTCGGCCTCGCCGGGCGTGAAGCCCGCCGCGACGATCGCGAGCTGCATGACCTGTTCCTGGAAAATGGGCACGCCGAGCGTGCGGCGCAGCACGCCTTCGACCTCCGGGCTCGGGTAGCGGACGTCCTCGAGTCCCGCGCGGCGGCGCAGGTACGGGTGCACCATGTCGCCCTGGATCGGGCCCGGCCGGATAATGGCGACCTCGATCACGAGGTCGTAATACGAGGACGGCTTGAGCCGCGGCAGCATCGCCATCTGCGCGCGCGACTCGATCTGGAACACACCCACGGTGTCGGCCTGGCCGATCATTTCGTAGACGAGCGGATCGTCGGCGGGTACCCCGGCGAGCGTCCAGCGCCGGCCGCGGAAGGCGTGCACGAGATCGAACGCGCGGCGGATGGCCGTGAGCATGCCGAGCCCGAGCACGTCGACCTTGAGCAACCCGAGCGCGTCGAGGTCGTCCTTGTCCCACTGGATGACCGTGCGGTCGTCCATTGCGGCATTCTCGACCGGCACGAGCTCCTCGAGCAGGTCGCGCGCGATGACGAAGCCGCCCACGTGCTGCGACAGGTGCCGGGGGAATCCGAGCAACTCGCGCGCCAGTGTCAGTACCCTGGAAAGCACCGGCGACTGCGGATCGAGCCCCGCCTCGCGGACCCGGCCCTCGTCGATGCGGCTGCCGTCCCACCACTGCATCGAGCGCGCGAGCGCATCGACCTGCAGCGGGTCGAGCCCCATGGCCTTGGCGACGTCGCGCAGGGCGCTGCGCGGCCGGTAGCTGATGACCGTCGCGGTGAGCGCCGCGCGGTGCCGCCCGTACTTCCCGTAGAGGTACTGGATGACCTCCTCGCGCCGCTCGTGCTCGAAGTCGACGTCGATGTCGGGCGGCTCGTTACGCTCCTTCGAAATGAAGCGCTCGAACAGCAGCGACATGCGCGCCGGGTCGACCTCGGTGATGCCGAGGCAGAAGCAGACCGCGGAATTCGCGGCGGAACCACGACCCTGGCAGAGGATGTCGCGCGAACGTGCAAAACGCACGATGTCCTGCACCGTGAGGAAATACGGCTCGTACTGCAGTTCGGCGATCAACCCGAGCTCGTGGTCGACCGCCCGGCGCGCCGCCTCCGGCACGCCTGCGGGCCAGCGGCGATGCATGCCCTCCTCGGTCAGCGCTCGCAGCCAGCTCGCGGGCGTGTGCCCTTCTGGCACGATTTCGCGGGGATATTCGTAACGCAGCTCGTCGAGCGAGAACGTGCAGCGCGCGGCGACGTCGAGCGTGGCCTGCAGCAGTCCGGGTGGATGCAGTTCGGCGATGCGCGCCAGCGGGCGCAGGTGCCGTTCGCCGTTCGGGTGCAGGGCAAAGCCTGCACACTCGACCGTCGTGCGGTGACGCGTCGCCGTCAGCACGTCCTGCAACGCCCGTCGGCCGCGTGCATGCATGTGCACGTCGCCGGCCGCGACGAGCGGCAGATGCAGTTCGTCACCGAGCGCCTGCAGCGTCCCGAGCCGTCGCCGGTCCCTGCCCGTCGTGAGCAGCTCGACTGCGATCCACAGCCGGTCGGGAAACAGTCCCGCGAGCCAGCGGGCTTCCGCCGTGCCCGGCGCCGCCCCTGGAAGCCAGAGACAGAGCAACGACGCTGCGAGCGGATCGCCGGGCGGGCCGACGACTTCCGCGACGTCGTCGCGACAGAGGCGATAGCCGCCCTTGGGCGCGGCGCGGCGACCGCGTGTGATCAGCCTGCAGAGACGCCCGTAGCCCGCGCGGTTGCACGCGAGCAGCACGCAGCGCAAGCCGTCCTCGAGGCGGAACTCGGCGCCGACGATGAGCTTGAGCCCGTGGTCTTTGGCGGCGACGTGGGCCCGCACGACGCCGGCGACCGAGCATTCGTCCGTGATGGCCAGCGCCGCATAGCCGAGGCTCGCCGCCCGTTCGATGAGTTCTTCCGCACGCGAGGCGCCGCGCAGGAACGTGAAGTTGGACAGGCAATGCAGCTCGGCGTACACGTCATCCTGTCCGCCTGCTTCAGGCGAACCACCCGTGCAGGAACCAGCCGGGCGCGTCCGCCGACCGCCGATTGCGAAACACCCACAGCCGCGCTCCGTGGCGGTTGCGCGCGACGTAGTAGTCACGCGCGACGTCGTGGCCGTCCCACCAGCCGGACTCGATGCATTCGGGCCCTTCCTCGAACTCGAGATCGCCCGCCTCGCACAGCTCGGGCACGTCGAGCAGCCAGAGCGGCCGGTGGCCATCGCCCGCGTCGCACGCGATTTTTGCCAGCGGGAGCGGTGAGCCGAGCGGCTCGACTGCGCGCCACGCCGCCTCGGGCCGGTGCTCTGCCACGCAGGCGAGGCCGTGCACGGCAGCGTTGCCGAAACGCGCGCGCAGCCGCTCGACGAGCTGCGGCACGTGGACGCCGGATTCGCGGCGGTCGTGCGCGAAGAGTTCGGGCGCGTCGGCCGGCAGGTCGAGCAGTGGACCGCTGACGAGGCGGATGTTGTGGACGGGCTCAGCCAACCCGAACCGCGCGAGCCTTTCGCGCAGCAGCTCGACGATACGTCGCGGCTGCGCGCCGACGGGCTGCACGAACCGCAGGCGCACACGCGTCGTCGGTGCCTCGCGATGATGCAACTGGATCTCGAGCGTCTGGATGCCGCGGCTGCGTTCCCGCAGGAAACGGCAGAGATCGTCGACCATGAGCTGCAGCACGACCTGCAGCCGGCCGGTGTCGACCACTTCAGGCTCGAGGTCGCGCCGCAGTGCAAACTTCTCGTGCACCGCAAATGCCGTCCGTGGTTCCGCAATCCGTCCCGTGGCGCAGTCGAGCATCGCGAGCAGGTCCGCGCCGAAGCGCCGCGCGAAGCCGTCACGCGGCAGACGCAGGCATTCGCCGACCGTGCGCACGCCCATCGTCGCGAGCGTCCGCAGCGTACGTTCGGGCCAGCGGGTGCACGCAAGCGGCAACGGTGCCAGACGGCCCGGCAATTCCTCGCGGCCGCGCACCAGCACCGCGCGCTCGTCGACGTTCAGACGCGCGAACCACGACGACGCGAGCGGCGTGGGCGTGACGGCGAAACGTACGGTGGCACCAGCGGTCTCCGCGACCTCCTGCTGCACCCGGCGACACAACTGTCGCGCACCCCCAAACAGCCGCAGGCTGCCGCGGACCTCCAGCAACACGCCGTCCGGCGGCTCGATGCTCACGCGTGGCGTGAAACGCAGCCCCTGGCATGCGACGGCTTCGAGCAGCTGCCTTTCGCGCCCGACGTCGCGAGCCAGCGTCTGCAGCCCCGGCGCCAGTGCAAGCGCCGAGTTGACCGACATGCCGGCATGCACGCCGGCCGTCTGCGCGGCAGCGTCGCAGGCGCGCACGACCTTGCCATCGCGTTCGAGATCGACGACGGCGAGGTGCGCACGACCGGACAGCGCCGAAGTCTGATCGCGCAGCGCGTCGAGCAGCAGTGACGGCAGATGCACGGCGAGCCACAGCTCGCGTGACCGCGACCGCACGACGACGGTCGGCCCCGGAACGGCAGGCGATGAACGGAGTGCCGGCGCGACCCGGCGTTGCGCGAGCGGGGCCATCTCAGTGCCCCAGATTGACCGTGGCGGGCCGGCCTCCGCGACTCTTGACGATGCGCACTCGCAGACCTGTCTGCGCTGCGCCGGACAGGGCGATCCGCAGCACCGCGGGTGACGGCGCGCAGCCGGCCTGCAACGGACGAAACAGCACGGCGAGACTGCGCGACTGCTCGGCCGCGAGCTGCAGCCGGCGCAAGGCCTGCGGATCTCGCGGGTTGACCCAGCCGAGTACCGCACTGCACGCCCCGGAGCGCAGCGCCTGACCCATCGCCCATTCGGTGGCGCCCGAGCCGTGCACGACCAGCACACGGGCCACGTCGATGCCCCACGCGGCGAGTGCCGGCGCATATGGCGTATACGGCGGCGACACCCAGGCGAGCCATCCGCCCTGCGCGACAGCCGGCTTTGCCCTGGCTCCGTGAGCCACGCCGGCGGAACTACAGAGCCTGGCCAGCGCGGGCATCAGCAGACGCAGTTCGCCGATGCCGTGCCAGTCGGAGAGGATTTCGATGAGGCCCTGCCGCGGCCATCCCTGGCCTGGCAGGCAGCGATCGAGAGCCGCGTATCCCGTCGACAAGCCGCGCGACGCCGATGGCGCCGCGCCTTCCGCCCGCGCGCGCCACAACCGCGCCGGGTTGTTCTGCAGCAGGTCTTCGATGGAAATGGCCGGCATCAGGAGAGGCGATGGGCGTCCTGCCGGACCACGCCAACGACCACGCCTTCGATCGTGAGCGACTGCTCGCGCAGGTCGATGCGCATCGGCTCGAAGTCCTCGTTCTCTGGCAGCAGCCAGGCGATCGAACCGTCCTGCCGGTACCGCTTCACCGTGACCTCGTTTTCGAGACGCGCGACCACGATCTGGCGATTGCGCACTTCGGGCGTGCGATGCACGGCGACGAGGTCGCCGTCGAGAATGCCGGCATTGCGCATGCTCATGCCCTTGACCTTCAGCAGGTAATGCGGCCGCGGCTGGAAGAGCCCGGGGTCGATCTGGTAGCGCGCTTCGATGTTCTCCTCGGCGAGGATCGGACGGCCGGCCGCAACCCGGCCGATGAGCGGCAGGCCCATCTGTTCCCGCAGGGAATCCCTGAGCTGGATGCCTCTCGAGGCGCCGGGCCGCAGCTCGAGCACGCCCTTGCGCTGCAAGGCCCGCAGATGCTCCTCGGCCGCGTTCGGCGACTTGAAACCCAAAGCTTCGGCGATTTCGGCACGCGTCGGTGGCAGCCCCTGCTCGGCCAGGCTGTCCTGGATGAACGTGAGCACCTGACGCTGGCGCGGTGTGAGATCTTGCATGGGGCTCCCTGTATGCACATACAGATACTGTGCTTATATACAGGTCTGATTCGGAAATGACAAGCCCGCCGCGACCGCGCCTCGGTCTTCCCCGGAGCGACCCCCTCGCGTGCACGCAACACCCCGAGGCACGGCCCAGCACGGATCAGGCGCGCAGCCCGTACGGAAACAGGCCAGATCCACGCGCTCACGGCGCCGTGCGCAGGAGAAATCCGGCACCCTGACCACTGCCCCACGTCCTCCTGTGTCCGCGCCGAAACACACCGCGGCCGCCTGCGCAATCTTCAACATCCACTTCGAATCAGTTAGTCTCTCCGCGTTCGGCTGCGCTGCGCACAGGGACCCGTGACCCCCGATTGCACGCAACCGCCACTGGCTTGTCCGATTTCCCACCCTCATCGAGGAAGAACACAATGAAGACTGTGATCGTGAAGACGCTGACCGTGGCCGCCGCTGCCATCATGGTTGCCACCGCCACCGGCTGCACCAGCAAGGACACGTTGGCCCGCATCGACGCCGCTGCCGCCGCAGCGAAGCAGGCGGCCGCCGACGCCGCCGCCGCCAAGTCCGCTGCCGATTCGGCTGCCGCTGCGGCCCAGAGCGCCTCGAACTCGGCCAGCAGCGCGCAGAGCACGGCCAACCAGGCCCTGCAGGCCGCGCAGGCTTCGCAGTCCTGCTGCGACGCGACCAACGAGAAGATCGACCGCGCGTTCAAGCGCTCGATGGGCAAGTAACCGCCCGCGATTCGCCCACGGGCGGAGCGAAAACGCCGCGCGCTGCGCGGCGTTTTCGTTTGGCCTCGAGGTCGAGGGTCGAGATGCCGGTGTTATGGTTCCGGAAACTCCGCCGCGTTCGCAAGACCGGCGGGGCACCATACCTGCCTGCGCAGACGAGGCGCAGAAGCACGGCGAAGCGCGAAGGATCGCGGCGCCACGACATGGCCATCAAGCCCAGGGAGGATGCCCATGAGACCGGAAAACACGATCTGCCTCGGGTTCGACGCAGGTGCTCCCGGCGCAGCGCGCTCTTATGCGACCACCTTCCCCGGCGGCCGCGCCCCGCCAGCCCGCGCCGCTACGGTCCGCCTCGCGGCGGCTCGCTGCCCGTGTGCGCCATTTCTGCCGGAATGCGCGCGAAATTGCGCACGGCGATGCGCACGGGAACGCCCGTCATCTGCCGGAAGGCCTCGCGCGCGACGTCCCAGTCGACCTGCACGTCCAGGCCCGTCGTCGCGGCCGCGACGACGCGCTGCAGTTCGGCGACATCCATGTGCGTCGGGTCCGCGGTGCCTTCGAGCGGTGCCTGGCGCTCCAGGAACAGCATGCCGCGCGACCAGCCCACCTTGGTGGTCTGGTCGATCAGATTGACCTTCGTGCTCACCGGCACCAACGCGAAGAACTCCGCGATATCCTCGGGAAACATGCGGATGCAGCCGTGCGTCACCTGCATGCCGACGCCCGCCGGCCGGTTCGTGCCGTGGATGAGATACGCACCGCTCGGGATGCCGAGCCGCAGGGCGTATTCGCCGAGCGGGTTGTCGGGCCCCGGCGGAACGACGCTGGGCAACGGGTCGCCCTTGGCAATGTGCTCGAGCCGCACGGACTCCGGCGGGTTCCAGTTCGGCCGCTCCTGCTTGGCGACGACCCGCGTGGTGCCGAGCGGCGTCTTCCAGTCCATCTTCCCGGTACTGATCGGGTACGTGCGCACGACGCGCGGACGGCCGGGCTCCGGCGGCGGGAAGTAATACAACCGGTGCTCCGGCAGATTCACGACGATGCCTTCCCAGGGCACGTCGGGCAGGACGAAACGGCCCGGAATCAGCACCTCGGTGCCGGCACCGGGCAGCCACGGATCGATGCCGGGGTTGGCCGCGATGATCTCCTCGTAGCCGATGCCGTGACGACGCCCGATGTCGAGCAGCGTGTCCTCGTGCTCGGCGACGGCCGTCGTGACGGTGCCGATCACGATATCGCCGTTCGTGGGAAGGACGTACTCGGCCGGCCCCGCCCACGCCGCGAACGCGACCAGCGGTGCGCACAGCGCGACGAGTACAGGAACCCGCGACCGGCCGCCCTTGTTACGTTGCATGCAACCTTTCCTCTGCATGGAGCATCCATTGTACCGACATGGCCACCCCGCGTTGCCTGCACGAGCCGCTCGTTGACCCCGATCCAGTCCCACCCGTAGCCTTGCGGCCGCGAGGAACGCCCATGCCCTACAAGCTGACGATCGAGCTGTCGGACCGCGACCTGCGACATTTCCGCCGCGAACTCAAGAAGGCGCGCGAATCGGTCCGGATCGCCGACGACGAGGAGATCCTCGCCGCCGCGAGCGACCTGATCAAGGTCATGCGTTCGACCGACCTGCCCGACTTCGTCCGCAGCCGGCTCGAGAAGCTCGAGACACTGCTCGCCATGATCAACGACCCCGACTGGCCCCTCGACGAGGACGAGCGCAGCCCGGTGCTGTCCGGCCTCGCCTACCTCTGCGACCCCGAGGACCTGATCCCCGACGAGATCCCCGGCATCGGCATGCTCGACGACGCCGTGATGATCGAACTCGTGTTCCGCGAACTGCGGCACGAACTGGAGGCCTATCGCGAGTTCCAGGCTTTTCGCGAAACCGTCAGCCGTCGCTCCGTGCTGCGCGAGGCGCCGGAGGCCGTGCAGGCAAAGGTGGCGCGCCGGCGCCAGCAGTTGCTCGCGCGCATGCGCCGGCGGCGCGACAGCGAGGCCAGCGAGGCGTAGACGCGCCTGCGCCAGGACAGGCGGGCGCGCCCCAACCATCGTTCGCCATGCCGCTGCCCCGCGGCGCGTCCCCCGTCACGGCGGCAGTCGCGCTGCACTGCGATACGTCCATCCGCGACGCGACCCACGCCGGCCCGGATCGTCGCGATTGATAGAGTTTGATTTAGAAATAGAGTTCGCTCTATGATTTGACCGGTGCAGGGTGTGGGGCAGACGGGGGGAGACGGATGCCGCAGCGCGTGCTCCCGGAAGGACGCCGCGAACGCAAGAAGCGCGAACTGCGTGGCCGCATCTACGAGGCCGCGCGTCGCCTCTTCGTCCGCCAGGGCTTCGAAGCCACCACCGTGACGCAGATCGCCGCGGCGGCCGACGTCGCGCCGGCCACTTTCTTCCTGCACTTCCCCAACAAGGCGGCGGTGCTCGCGGAAATGACCGGCGAAGTCTCCGGGCACCTGCGCGCACTGGTCGCGGAGCAGCTCGCGCGGCGGGTTGCCGCGCAGGAGCGCATCCGTGGCTTCGCGCAGCGCGTGGCGGCCGAAGTGAACCCGGCGCGCGGGCTCGCACGCGAAGTGCTGCTCGAGCTGATGCGCAGTCGCGCCGAGCCCGGCGTCGATGTGCCCTATCTCTCGCCCGTCCACGAGCCATTCGCGGCGATCATTCGCGCCGGTCAGGCGGCCGGCGAGGTGCGCACGGACTTCGACGCCGCGTTCCTCGGCGAAATGGCACTCGGCGCGCTCAACGTCGCCATCGTCCACTGGATGCAGGATCCGAGCTTTCCGCTCGAAGACTGGTTGCGCCGGGCCGCGGAGTTCGTCGGCCAGGCGCTCGAGCCGCACCCGGCGCCGCCGCGTCCCACATCGCCACGCCCGACGCCGCAGCGCCGCTCCCCACCTCCCCCGCGGGCGCGTCGCCACAAAGGCCGCGGCAAGTCCTGACCAGGAGGCCCTCGAATGCAAGCGCACGTCATCCCGGGAATCGACGAGGCGGAACTGCTCGATCCGCTGCACGCGCTCTGGCGGCGCGCGGACGTGTCGCGTATCGCGCTCTCGGGCACGCCGCTTGGTCTGCAGCCGTCGCCATACGTGCAGGCGGCCTGGCGTGACCGACGCGTCGGTGCAACGGGTCACGTGCGCGTGGCCGCGCTGCATGACGGCGTGCGCCTCGCCTTCCGCCTCGAATGGGAGGACGCGAGCCGCGACGCCGTGCTCACCGATGACGATCGTTTTGCCGATGCCGCCGCGGTCATGTTGCCCGCCGCCGCCGAGGCGCCGATCTACACCATGGGCGCGCCAGGCTTGCCGGTGACGGCATGGTACTGGCGCGCCGACGAACAGCAGGCGCGGGAAATCGTTGCCGAGGGCGTCGGCTCCTCACGCACGGTGGCGCGCGACACGGTCCGCGCCGCCGGTGTGTGGCAAGCCGGCCGGTGGAGTGTCGTCATCGCACGCTCGCTCACGGCCGGTGGCCCCGGCGCCGTCCAGGGTCTCGGCACCGGCGCCGCGATCGGCTTCGGCGTCGCGATCTGGGAAGGCGGCAGCGGCGAGCGCGCCGGACTGAAGTCCTGGTCCGGTCCGGCCTGGCAGAGCCTCACGCTCGAGCCCACGCCCACCGCAAGGAGCTGAGACATGACCCAACGCCAACTCGCGATGGTGCTCGACCTCAACAAGTGCATCGGGTGCCAAACCTGCACCATCGCGTGCAAGCGGCTGTGGACACGCGACGCGGGCATGGAGCACATGTGGTTCAACACCGTCAACACGCAGCCCGGCCGCGGCACACCACGCGACTGGGAGAAGATGGGCGGCGGCTTTCGCGCAGGCATGCCGCAGCCCGGCCGGCTGCCGCGGCGCGGCGAGTTCGGCGATGCCTGGCGCTACAACCACGACGACGTCTTCTTCGGCGGTCAGGGTGCCGACGCGCAGCTGCGTATCCAGGGCGAGGCGCCCGACTGGGGCCCGAACTGGGATGAGGACCAGGGTGGCGGCGAGTACCCGAACGGCTACCACTTCTACCTGCCGCGGCTCTGCAACCACTGCACGCACCCGGCCTGCCTCGCCGCCTGCCCGCGCAAGGCGATCGTCAAGCGGCCCAAGGACGGCATCGTGCTCGTCGACGAAGACCGCTGCCGCGGCTTCCGCTTCTGCATGGAGGCCTGTCCTTACAAGAAGATCTATTTCAACCAGGCGCGCAAGCTGTCGCAGAAGTGCATCTTCTGCTTTCCGCGCATCGAACAGGGCGTCGCGCCGGCCTGCGCACGCCAGTGTCCGGGGCGCGTGCGTTTCGTGGGCTACCGTGACGACCGCAACGCCCCGATCTGGAAGCTCGTCGAGCAGTGGAAGGTGGCCCTGCCGCTGCATCCCGAGCATGGCACCGAACCCAACGTCTTCTACGTGCCGCCGCTCGCGCCGTACCGCTTCGACGCGCAGGGTGACGTCGACGAATCGCGGCCGCGCATCCCGGACGAGTATCTCGAATCGCTGTTCGGCCCGGCGGTACGCGATGCGCTCGCGACACTGAAGACCGAGCGCGCCAGGGTGCAGGGCCGGGGCAGGTCCGAGCTCATGGACCTGCTGATCGGCTATCGCTGGAAAGACATGTTCGGAGGCTTCGACCGCGATCCGGCGACCATCGAATGGAGGCCCGCATGAGCGACTCGACGCACGGCCTGTCGCGCCGTCGGTTTCTGGCCGGCGCGGGCATCGTGGGCGCGGGCGCGCTCGGACTGACGCTCTACCGGCTGCGCGAACGCGCGCCAGGTACGGCATGGGAGCCGGCACAGGCGACTCCGGTGCAGCCGGTGCAATACGGCGATTTCACGGACCTCTGGCGCGAGCGCTGGACCTGGGATCGCGTGGCGAAGGGGACCCACACGCGCGCCAACTGCATCGCAGCCTGCTCCTGGAACGTCTACGTGAAGGACGGCATCGTCTGGCGCGAGGAGCAGAACGCCGTTTACGAACCGCCGCGGCCCGACGTGCCCGACGGCAATCCGCGCGGCTGCCAGAAAGGCGCCTGCTACTCGGACCTGCAGGCGTCCGCCTCGCGCCTGCTGTATCCGCTCGTGCGCGTCGGCGAACGTGGCAGCGGGCAGTGGCAACGCATTTCCTGGGATGAGGCGCTCACGCGTGTCGCCGATGCCGTCATCGACACGGCGGTCGAGCACGGCACGGAGTCGGTCGTCTTCGATCACGGCACGACGAACTCGGGCTACGGGCCCGAGAGTTCGGGCGAGGTTCGCTTCACCGAAGCCGTGCAGACCACGGTGATCGACTCCTGGGCGGGCGTCGGCGACATGCCCATGGGCGCCGTGCAGAGCTGGGGCATGTACAACTGCGAAGGAACCTCCGACGACTGGTTCCGTTCGGACTACATCGTCGTCTGGATCGGCAACCCGGCCAGCACGCGCATTCCCGAAGTGCACTTCATGCACGAGGCACGCTACCGCGGCGCGAAGCTTGTCGTGATTTCACCGGACTACAACGCCACCTGCGTGCACGCCGACCTGTGGCTCAACCTCCGGCCCGAAAGCGATGCCGCGCTCGGCATGGCCGCGGCACAGGTGATCGTCGAAGAGAATCTCCACGACGCCGACTATGTCCGCGAGCAGACCGATCTGCCGTTCCTGGTGCGGGAGGACGACGGGCGATACCTGCGCGAAGCGGACTTGCGCCCAGGCGGCCGCGATGACGCCCTGTACGTCTGGGACGAAGTGGAGCAGCGCCTCGCGGTGGCCCCGGGATGTCAGGGCGACGGCGAGGGCGGGCGCAGTCTCGCGCTCGGCGCACTGCGTCCGGCACTCGCGGGACGCTACACGGTGCAGGACAGGAACGGCCGTCCGCTCGTCGTGCGCCCGGTGTTCGAGCGACTGCGCGAGCGGCTGGCCGCGCACGCGCCGGAGAAAGTCGCCGCAGCGACGGGCCTCGCGCCAGCGCTCGTGCGGCGCTTCGCGCGCGAACTCGCGGCGGCGCCCGCAGCGATGATTTTCGCCTCGTGGGGCGCGTGCAAGCACCATCACAGCGATCTCTTCCAGCGCACGATGATCCTGCTCATGGCGCTGACCGGCAACCAGGGCAAGCCGGGCGGTGGCGTGCGCGTCGCGGCCTGGTGGGGCCTCGACGGCCTGAGCCGCCTCACGACACACGGCCAGCCCGGCGTCCGCGACCTGCTGCGTGTGCTGCCGAAGGCGCTGCGCGGCCTCACGCCGCGCGACTACGAGCAGCTCTACACCGAGCACAGCCAGAAAACGCCCGTCGTGCCATTGATGCCCTTCCTGTACGTGCACGGCGGCTATCGCGAGCTCTGGTCGCGGCCCGACCTCATCGACCCCGCCCTGCCCCGCACCATGGCTGATTACATGCGCGAGTCCATCGACCGCGGCTGGATCGAGATGCACCCGCCCGAGGATCGCTCACCGCGCATGCTCATCTTCACCGGTTCGAACCCGCTGCGTCGCTGGCCGGCGCCGCAGCATGCGCTGCGACACCTGTGGCCGAAGCTCGGGCTGATCGTCTCGGTGAACTTTCGCATGAGCGAGAGCACGCGTCACGCCGACATCGTGCTGCCCGCCGCGGGCTACTACGAAAAATACGGCATCAAGTACGCGCAGAGCTATCTGCCCTATCTCGTGCTGTCCGACCAGGCCGTGAAGCCGCTCGGCGAATCGAAGTCCGAATGGGAGATCTTCGGGCTGCTCGCCGAACGCATCGCACAACGAGCGCGCGAGCGCCGCATCGGCGAGGTGCGCGGCTACCGCGACCGGCCACTGGACCTGGCGCGGGCCTACGAGGTCTACACGTCGGACGGACGCTACGATCCGCACGATGCCGGCGATCCGCTGAAACTGATCGACGACATCCTGCGCGACAGTCCGAGCGTCGGCGGCGTCACGGCCGGGCAGGCACTCGCGATGGGCGCCGTGCCGATCGTGGGCCCTGCACGCCCGGGCCCCGAATACCAGACCAGCAGCGACTACGATCCGCAGGACACGTGCTGGCCGCACCGCTGGTTTGTCGACGACAAGGTCGCCTGGCCCACGCTCAGCGGGCGCCAGCAGTTCTACATCGACCACCCGTGGTACCTCGAGGCGGACGAGGCGTTGCCACGGCACAAGGATCCGCCGGGAGCGGGCAGCCGATACCCCCTGCGCATCAACGGCGGACACACGCGCTGGAGCATCCACGCCATCTGGCGCGACCACGAGCTGATGCTGCGCCTGCAGCGCGGTGAGCCGGTGTGCTTCCTGAACCCGGCCGATTGCCGGCCGCGCGGCATCGACGACAACGACCGCGTGCGCATCTTCAACGATACCGGCGGTTTCCAGGCGCTGGTCAAGGTCGCGGTGGGCGTGCAGCCCGGCGAGGTGATCGTCTATCACGCCTGGGAGCCATTCCAGTTTCCCGGCGGCAAGGGCTGCCAGGAACCGGTCGAGGCACCGTGGAAGCCGCTGCATCTGGCGGGCGGTTATGCGCACCTGCATTACCGCATGTATTACGGGGCGCCGAGCCATTCGCCACGCGGCACGCCGGTGGAAGTGCAGCGCATCGGTGCGCACGCATGACGCCGGCCGTCGGGCCGCAGACCGGATCAGGCGCCCGCCTGGGGCCGGAGACGGCCACGCCCGTCGAGGCTGCCATCGCCGACGCCCGCGCACGCAGTCGCGCGTATGGCGCGTTTGCGCAGTTCTTCGAGTACCCCGATGACGCGCGCGCGGCGCACATCCGCTCTGGTGCACTGGCCGCCGATCTCGTCGACGCACTCGCGGCGCTCGACGTTGCGGGCACGACCGCGACGGACATCGAAGTGCTGAGCGAAGCAGGCGCGCCAGGAACCATGGCCATCGAGTTCACGCGGCTGTTCGAGGCTGGAGCCGGTGGGGCGTCACTCCATGGCAGCGCCTACGGCGCCGGTGGCATGAAGGACATGGAAGAAGTGATGCGCTTCTATCGCCACTTCGGCCTCGCGCTCGCCGAGACACCTCGCGAGCTGCCCGATCACCTCGCGACCGAGCTCGAGTTCCTGCACTTCCTGGCCTTTCGCGAAGCCGGGACACTCGCGGCGGGAGCCGACGCGGGGCCGTGGCAGCGCGCCCAGCGCGATTTCGTCGTGCGTCACCCGGGGCGGTGGGTGCCGCAGTTGCGGCGCCGGGTCGAGCGCCGGCAGCCGATGCGTCTGCATGCGGTGCTGCTCGCGCGGCTCGAAGCGCTTCTCGCTCAAGCGCCGGCACGCTGTGGCGGCGTGACCGGAAACCCGGCGTCGCCGACTTCTGCTTCGGTCTAGCGGCCAGCCTCCGTCTTGCCGCCGGCCAGTTTCTCGAGCAATTCGCCGATCTGGCCGGGCACGCCGTTGCGCGCCTCCGTCACCGCCACGCGCACCGCGTTGGCAAACGACACGCGGTCCGCGCCACCGTGGCTCTTGATGACGACGCCGTCCAGCCCGACCATGCTCGCGCCGTTGTAGCCGCGCGGGTCGAGACGCCCTTTCAGCGCCGCGAGCGCCGGCTTCGCGGCGAGTGCGCCGAGCTTGCGCAGCGGATCGCGCGTGAACTCTTCCTTCAGCACACCGCCAATGAAGCGCGCCAGGCCTTCCATGGTCTTCAGTGACACGTTGCCGGTGAAGCCGTCCGTGACGACGACGTCGACGTCGCCCGAGAAGATGTCGTCGCCCTCGACGAATCCGCGGTAGTTGATCGCCGTCGCGCCCTGCAACCGCCGGTGCGCAGCCTTGATCTCCTCGGTGCCCTTGATGTCCTCCTCGCCGACGTTGAGCAGGCCGACACGCGGATTCTTCATGCCGTGCAGGTCGGCCGCGATCACCGAGCCCATCACGGCGAACTGCACGAGGTTCTCCTCGCTGCACTCGGGATTGGCGCCGAGGTCGAGCATGACGGTGTGGCCGTGCACGGCGGGCACCGCCGAGACGATCGCCGGCCGGTCGATGCCGGGAATCATGCCGAGCACGAAGCGCGCGGTCGCGAGCAGCGCGCCGGTGTTACCGGCCGACACGCAGGCAAGGGCCTCGCCCTTTTCGACGAGGTTGATCGCCACCCGCATCGAGGAGTCCTTCTTCTTGCGCAGGGCGTCCTGCGGCCGCTCGTCCATCGCGACGACTTCCGCCGCCTCGACGAACCGGCAGCGGTCCGTGTCCGCCATGTGCCCGAGCAGCGGACGCACGACCTCGCCGCGCCCGACGACGACCAGGCGCAGGTCCGGTGTGGCAGCGAGGACGTCGAGGGCAGCGGGCACCGCCACCTCGGCGCCGTGGTCTCCGCTCATCGCGTCCACGGCGACAGTGAGCCCGGCGTTCATGCTCGGGCGCGCGACGGCAGGGCTACTCCTTGCCTCCGTCGTCCGCCGGCGTGTCGATCACTTTCTTGCCGCGGTAAAACCCGTCGGGCGTGATGCGGTGACGCGCGTGAGTTTCGCCACTGGTGCGGTCGACCGACAGCGCGGGGGCGCGCAGGTGATCGTGCGAACGGTGCATGCCGCGCTTCGACGGGGTCTTGCGGCTCTTCTGGACTGCCATGCTCTATTCTCCTGTCCGCGGTTCGCGCTCGTCGTCCTTCGCGTCGAGCAGCTCCCGCAAATTCGCGAAGGGCTTCTGCTTCTCTTCGGCCACCGCAGCAGCCCTCGGGCCCGCGGACGACGGCACCAGCGGCACCACCTCCGCACCACTCGAGCGGCACCGCGGATCGCCCGGCTCGTGCGCGGGCACGAGCGGCATCGCGAGCAGCACCTGCTCCTCGATCAGCGCCCCGAGCGACAAGTGCTCCGGCACTCCCACGAACGGCTCGTAGCCACCGGGCACGAGTTCGTCCTCGTCACGCACCACCATGACCTGCGCCGATTCCGCCACCGCGCTCGGGCACGGCTGCAGGCAGCGCTGGCACGCAGCGACCGTTTCGCCGGTGACGCGGACATCGACCGTCGTCCGGCCGTCGAACGTGCCGAACCGGAGCTGCGCATCGATGCGTGTGCCCGGGAGGCCGCCCGCCTCTCGCACTCGTTCGAATTGCGCCAGCGCCAGGTGACGTTCGACGACTGCGGCGCGTGCCGACAGTTCCTTGGCGTTGACCTGATCGGCCGGGCCGGGCGACATGGGCCGCGTATAATAGTGACGCGCCTCTCCCCTGTCAAAGAAAAACGGGGCCTAAATCTTTGTTTCACAAGGGCCTGGTTCTCGCCTCGACCTCGCAATACCGGCGCGGGCTGCTGGCCCGCCTCGGTCTGCCGTTCGAGTGCGTCGCACCGATCGTCGACGAATCGCCGCGGGGCGACGAGGCCGCTGCGGACCTGGCCGCCCGGCTGGCCCGGCTCAAGGCCGAAACGGTGGCCCGGCATCACGCCGGCGCCGTCGTGATCGGCTCGGACCAGGTGGCGCTGCGAGGCCGGCAGATCCTCGGCAAGCCCGGCACGGTCGAGCGCTGCCGCGAGCAACTGCTGGCTTCGTCCGGGCGCGACGTCGTGTTCCTCACGGCCGCGCACGTGATCGATGGCCCGGCCGGCCGCGCGGAAGCGCACGTGGACCGCACGACCGTGCTGTTCCGCGACCTCGCGCCGGCCGAGGTCGACCGCTACATCGAACGCGATCACCCGCTTGATTGCGCAGGCGGCTTCAAGGCCGAAGCGCTGGGCATCGCGCTGTTCGAGAGGATAGAGTCCTCCGACCCGACCGCACTCACCGGTCTGCCACTCGCCTGGCTGTGCGGCGCGCTGCGCCGGGCGGGCTTCGACGTCCCCTGACAGGCACCGCAGAACTTGAAATCCAATCGCCTGACGCTCTATATCATCGCCGGTCTCCTGCTCGGCCTCGTCGTGGGCTACGCCGTCCATCAGGTTCGGCCTGCCGATGCCGCGGACATCGCGGACGGGCTCGGCCTGGTCACGACGATTTTCCTGCGCCTGATCAAGATGATCATCGCGCCACTCGTGTTCTCGACTCTCGTCGTCGGCGTCGCGAAGATGGGTGACCTCGCGGCGGTGGGCCGCGTCGGCGGCAAGGCGCTGCTGTGGTTCGTCTGCGCCTCGCTCGTGTCGCTGACGCTCGGGCTCGTCATGGTGAACTTCTTCCGCCCCGGCGACGCGCTGGTCGGCAAGGTCGTGCTGGACACTGCGACCGACCCGGGGCTGGCCACCGCCTCGCTGAGCCTCAAGGAGTTCATCACGCACCTCGTGCCGGCCTCCGTGTTCGAGGGCATGGCGAAGAACGAGATCCTGCAGATCGTCGTGTTCTCGCTGTTCTTCGGCACCGGGCTCGCCGCCATGCGCGAGAGCGGCAGGCCGCTGGTCGAGATCGTCGACATCGCCGCACACGTGATGCTCAAGGTCACGGGCTACGTCATGTGGCTGGCGCCGGTGGCCGTTTTTGCCGCCGTCGCAGGTGTCATCGCGCGCAGCGGCTTTGGCCTCGTCGCGGACTTCGGCGTGTTCATGGGCGAGTTCTACTTCAGTATCGTGCTGCTGTGGCTGGTGCTGCTCGCGCTCGGCTCCATCTTCCTCGGCCGGCGCGTCGGCAGTCTCATCCAGGCCGTGCGCGAGCCGCTGATCCTCGCGTTCTCGACGGCCTCGAGCGAGGCGGCCTATCCGAAGACGCTCGAGCAGCTCGAGAAGTTCGGCTGCAGCAACCGCATCGCGTCGTTCGTGCTGCCGATCGGCTACTCGTTCAACCTCGACGGCTCGATGATGTACTGCACATTCGCGACGGTGTTCATCGCGCAGGCGTACGGCATCGACCTCTCGCTGGGCACGCAGGTGACGATGCTGCTGATCCTGATGCTGACGTCGAAGGGCATGGCGGGCGTGCCGCGTGCGTCGCTGGTCGTGATCGCGGCGACGCTGTCGCAGTTCAACATCCCGGAAGCCGGCCTGCTGCTGATCCTCGGCGTCGACCACTTCCTCGACATGGCGCGCTCGGCGACCAACGTCGTGGGCAATTCGGTCGCCACGGCTGTCGTGTCGAAGTGGGAAGGCGAACTCGGGCTGCCCGTGGCTTCCGGAGACGCCGCGCTCGAGCGTTAGCGCGGGTATGGAGACATCACCCGACGACGGCCCGGATACGCCATGACGAACCTGGCTTGGTCCAGCCGGACAAGCCGATCACTGCAGGCCGGACGCACGGTCAGCGCGTCTGGCGCCCACGCGCCGGCTTCGTACGCCGCCCGTCGGGCGCTGCCGGGGCACGCGCCTTGCCGCGCGACAGCTTGTCGAGCACCGCGCCGAGTTCCTCGGGCAGCGGCGCGCTGACGAACATCGGCTCGCGGGTGCCCGGCCGCGTGAACCCCATCGACGCCGAGTGCAGGAACATGCGCTTCAGTCCGTAGTCCGCGAACAACTGGTTGAACACCCGGTTGCCGTACTTGTCGTCGCCTGCCACCGGGTGGCCCGCGTGTGCGGCGTGCACACGGATCTGGTGCGTCTTGCCAGTGTCGATCCCGACCTCGACCAGCGTCGCGAGGTTACCGAAGAACTGCACGGGCCTGAACGTGCTGACCGACGTCTTGCCATGCGCGCGTACGGCCACGTGCCGCTCGCCGCGGCGCCGCTCGTTGGTGTCGAGCGTCAGTTCGATGCGCTTGGTGCCGAGGTTCCACTTGCCGCACAGCAACGCGAGATAGCGCTTTTCCGTCTCGCCCTCGCGCAGTTGCCGGTGCAGGTCACGCAGCGCGGCGCGCCGCTTGGCGACGATCAGGCAGCCGCTCGTCTCGCGATCGAGACGGTGCACCAGTTCGGCATCGGGCAGTTCCGGCCGGGCGGCGCGCAACGCCTCGATGAGTCCGAAATCCGTCGCGCTGCCGCCGTGGACGGCCACGCCGGGCGGCTTGTTGAAGACGACCACGTCGTCGTCCTCGAAGACGATCGAGTCGAGCACGAGCTTCTGCAGCGACAGGCTCGCCGCGCGGGGCACGGCTGGCACCGACACGTCTTCGGCGCGGCGCACCGGCGGAATGCGGACGACGTCACCCAGCATCACGCGCTGATCCGGTCGCGCCCGCTTCTTGTTGACGCGCACCTCGCCCTTGCGCAGCAGCCGGAACACATGCGTCCGCGGCACGTCGCGCAGCTGGCGGACCAGGAAGTTGTCGAGCCGCGTGCCGGCGTCATCCACCGTCACTTCGACGTGCCGGACACCCCGGTGCGCGGCAGCGGCGTCGGCCGGACTGCCGATGGTGTCCGGGTTATTTTTGTAAGCCATTGAATTTCCGGACTTCGCTCTGTTACAGTCGGCCGCGAAGCGCAGCCTGGGTGCCGCCAAGCAACCTCGGTCCGCGCCGAATGAGCGACGCGCTGCTGCCGGTCCGCAGGGCCTGCGGAGCGTGCGCATCTTAGTTGGTTCTGAGAATTCAGACCATCGATCTGCCGTGAACGGCGTCGGTGCCGCAGCCCGGGCGGGCATGCGGGCCGTACGCGCATCCGGCGGGTGCGATGCCCACAGCATCAGGATTCGGTCAGTCGCCGCGCGCCTGGGGCGCCGGTGCACCACAAGAGCAAGCCGAATGAGCGCTCGCGCTGCAGTCGCTGCCAGACCTCTTCCCCGAGCCGAGGCACCATCACCCGTCCCTGTTCACGGCCCCTGCCTCCAGTAACGAGAGGGCCGATGAAGAGAATGCTGGTCAACGCGACTCAGGAAGAAGAGTTGCGGGTAGCGCTGGTCGACGGACAGCGGATCTACGACCTCGATATCGAAATCCCGTCACGCGAGACCAAGAAGGCCAATGTCTACAAGGGTCACATCACCCGCGTCGAGCCCAGTCTCGAGGCGGCCTTCGTCGACTACGGCGCCGACAGGCACGGGTTCCTGCCCCTCAAGGAAGTCTCGAAGCAGTACTTCAAGGACAGGCCGCCCGGCCAGGAGGGCGGTCGCAACATCCGCGACCTGATCGAGGAAGGCCAGGAGATCATCGTCCAGGTCGAGAAGGAGGAGCGCGGCAACAAGGGCGCCGCCCTCACGACCTTCATCAGCCTGGCGGGCCGGTTCCTGGTCCTGATGCCAAACAACCCGCGGGCCGGTGGTGTCTCCCGCCGGATCGAAGGCGACGACCGCGAGCAACTGCGCGAGGCGATGGACGCGCTGCAGATCCCCGACGGCATGGGCGCCATCGTGCGCACCGCCGGCGTCGGCCGCTCCCCCGAAGAGTTGCAGTGGGACCTCAACAACCTGGTCGACATCTGGAACGCCATCCAGGCCGCCTCCGACAGCCGCCCTGCGCCGTTCCTGATCTACCGCGAGAGCACGGCGATCCTGCGCGCCCTGCGCGACTACCTCAACGACGACATCGGCGAGATCCTGATCGACAAGCGCGAGGTGTTCGAGGAAGCGCGCGAATACATGCAGCGCTTCATGCCGGGAAACCTGCGCAAGCTCAAGTTCTACAACGACCACGTGCCGCTGTTCACGCGCTATCAGATCGAGAGTCAGATCGAGTCGGCCTACAGCCACAAGGTGACGCTGCCGTCGGGCGGCAGCATCGTGATCGATCACACCGAGGCGCTGGTCTCGATCGACATCAATTCGGCCCGCAGCACGCGTGGCACGGACATCGAAACCACGGCCTGCAACACCAACCTCGAGGCGGCCGACGAGATCGCCCGCCAGCTGCGTTTACGCGACGTCGGCGGCCTGATCGTCATCGACTTCATCGACATGGAGTTGCAGAAGAACCAGCGCGCCGTCGAGGATCGCCTGCGCGACGCCGTCAAGCAGGACCGGGCGCGCATCCAGCTCGGCCGGATCTCGAAGTTCGGTCTGCTCGAGCTGTCGCGCCAGCGCCTGCGCCCCTCGATCAGCGAGTCGACCAACATCGTCTGCCCGCGCTGCAACGGCATGGGCGTGATCCGCAGCGTCGAGTCGCTCGCGCTCGCGGTGCTGCGCCTGATCGGCGAGGAGGCCCGCAAGGACCGCACCGCCAAGGTCATCGCGCAGTTGCCCGTCGACGTCGCGACCTACCTGATGAACGAGAAGCGCGACTGGCTGCATGACATCGAGCAGCGCAGCCGCGTCGACATCGTGCTGGTGCCGAACAGGTACCTCGAGACGCCCGCCTACGAGCTGCGCCGCGGCCGCGACGACGAAATCGACCTGCCCGAGAACGCGATGATCAGCCACCAGATGGCTGTCGAGCCAAGGATCGACCTCGAGGCCATCGCACAGGCCGAGGAAGAAAAGGCCCCGCCGCCACCGCAGCCCGCGGTGACGACGATCGTGCCGAGCACGCCGGCCCCGCCACCCGCGCCCGAGCCGGTGGCCGCACCGGTAGCGGCCGCCCCGGCACCGGCGTCCGTGGTCGCGGCGCCGGTCTTCGGACCGCGCGACAATGTGTTCGTCCGTCTGTGGCGCTGGCTGGCCGGCGACAAGCGCGCACCGGAACCCGAGCCGGTCCCGGCCCGACCGGCGCGTCACGAAGGCGAGCGTGATCGCCCCCACCGTCGCGACCGCGACGAGCGTGGCCCGCGGCGCGACCGCGACACGCGACGTGGAGGCCGTGACCGTGATCCGCGACGCGAAGGCCGCGATCGGGATCGCCGTGACGAACGCGACGAGCGCGCCGACGCGCGGCGCGACGCGCGTGGTGGCCGCGACGAATCGCGACGCGATCGCGAGCAGCACGTCCGCGGTGAGCGTCGTGACGAACAGCAGGGACGGCAGCAGCCATCCGGCCAGCGTCGCGACGAGCGCGGCGGACGCCGTGACGAACAGGGCGAGAGTCAAGGCCGCGGCGGCGAACGTCGCGACGGCTCGCCGCAGGGCCAGCGCCCACCGCGAGAGCAGCCGCCTCGACCGCCGCGAGAGCAGCGGGAGCCCCGTGAGCAGCGCGAACCGCAGGAGTCGCGCGACGGCATTGCGGCCGCTGTCCGCGCCACCGCCGCCATGGCGGCGGCCGAGGTCGGCGCCGTGGAAACGTCCGGCGCGCCTGTGCCGGAGGGGCAGGCACCGCGTCCCGACCGCACCGAAGGCGAGCGTGGCGAGCGGACCGGCCGCCGATCGCGTCGTGGCGGTCGCCGTCGTCGGGGTCGTGGCGAAGGTGGCGCGGGCGCAGGCGATGCTATGGGCAGCGCCGCCGGCATGGCGGGCACCGCGGGTGGCGAAGGCGCCTTCGGCATCGAAGGCGATGCCTTCGAGGCGCCGCACGACTTCGACCCGGGCGAATCCGAGACGCCGGTGCGTGAATCGCGTGACGAGCCGCGCGATTCGTGGCGGCCAGCTCGTTCGGTGGCCGTCGAATCGCCGCGTCCCTCGTTGGTCGCGGCAGATGCATCACCGTCAGCCGTTCCGGCTGTAGCACCGGCAGTGCGTATTCCGGAGCCGCGCGCGTTCGATTTCGATCGACCCTCGGAACCTGCGCCGGTCGCAACGGCCTCGGAACCCCGCGAGTGGACGCCGACACCGCCGACCGATGCGGTGGCACCGCGCAGCGAACCCTAGCGCACGCCCCGGCCTTGCCGGGGCAATTCGAGACATCCCCTTCGGGCACCTCCCGGAGGGGATGTCCTTCGCCCGCCGGATCAGCCGCGGAACTGCTCCACATGCTGTTGGCCGGCGTCGCCGATCTCGTCCCACGCCGCCTTGGAACCGACCCAGACGTGGTGGGCGACACGCAACGCGCTGCTTCCTTCGGTCAGCGAGCCGGCCGGTACGAACACCTTCGCGGGATCGTTCACTCCCGGCACCGGCGAGCCGCAGACGCCACAGAACCAGCACTGCCAGTTTGAATCGGGCTTGCTCCATGTCACGACGCGGTCCTGGCCCTGCAGCCAGCGGAACCTCTCGTTCGGCACGAGCAGTACGGCGATGCCGTTGCTGCCGGTGAACCGGCGGCAGATCGAGCAGTGACAGACGAAGACGTCGCGCAGTTCCGCGTCGATCTCGAACCCGACCGCACCGCAATTGCACTCGCCTCTCGCCATGGCTCCTGCTCCTCGCGTCGTCAGGCCGACCGCTGCCGGATTTCGGCGAGCAACCCCGCGGCCGCCTCCTCGACCAGGTCGAGCACTTCGTCGAACCCCTGCGCGCCGCCGTAGTACGGATCCGGCACGTCCTCGCGACGGGCATCCGCGGCGAATTCGAGCAGCAGCCGGATGCGCGGACGGAACCCGGGCGGGCTGCGGTCGAGCAGCGTGGCGTGGTTCAGGCGGTCCATCGCCAGGATGAGGTCGAATCGCTCGAAATCCTGGGCACACACCTGCCGCGCGCGCAGCCCGCTCAAGTCGATTCCGCGTTGCCGTGCGGCACGGACCGTGCGCGGATCCGGCGGCTCACCCACGTGGTAGTCGTGCGTGCCGGCCGAGTCGGTCTCGACGTCGAGTTCGGGGGCGTGCCGGCGGACGTGCTCACGGAATACGCCTTCGGCTGTCGGTGAACGACAGATGTTGCCCAGACAGACGAACAGGACTCGCATGGCATCACCCCTGGTGCCGTCGACGGCATTCTATCGCGGACGGCGCGTCCGCTAGACTCTCCCGGCATGAAGGCCAGGCTATCCACGGCGGTGCACTGGACGGCGGGTGGCGTAACGCTGGTGCTGCTGGCGGTGCTCGTCTTCGTCTGGTTCGGGCCCGTCGCGGTCGGCGACAAGAGGATGTTGCTCGATTTCATGCTCGGCCGCGGCATCGAGCCCCCTCCGGTGGCGCAAATCGAACGGCGCTTGCGGGTCGCCGACGGATTCAGCCTCACGGTGTACTCGACCGACGTGCCGCTCGGACGCTGGCCGCTCGCGACGGCCAGCGGCGACCTGCTCGTCTCGCGTACGCGTGCCGGGTCGATCGTGCTCCTCGAGCGCGACCGCGACGGCAACGGCAAGCCGGATGCCGTGCGCACGCTGCTGGAGGGTCTCGATCGCCCGCATGGCCTCGCGCTGCACGATGGCTGGCTGTTCGTCGGCGAACGCACCGGCGTGGGGCGGATCCGGTTCGACGCGGCGACGGGGCGCACCGACGGTGCCTATGCGCGCATCGTCGACGACTTCTCGGGCGACGGATTTCACCTGACCAAGACCCTCGGCATCGGGCCCGACGGCTGGCTGTACGTGTCACAGGGCTCGTCGTGCAACGCCTGCGTCGAGCAGGACGAGCGCCGCGCCACGATCATGCGCATGCGGCTGGACGGCAGCGAACGCGAGATCTACGCCCGCGGCCTGCGCAACAGCGTCGGCTTCGACTGGGCGCCATGGGACGGCTCGCTGTTCGCGACCGACAACGGACGCGACCTGCTCGGCGACGACTTCCCGCCCGACGAACTCAACCGCATCGAGCGCGGCCGGTTCTACGGCTGGCCCTACGTGAACGGTGACGGCGTCCCGGACCCGGACCTGGGCAGGGCGACACCGGCGCCACTCGACGCACGCCGCTTCGTCGGGCCGGCGCATGCGTTTCGACCACACAATGCGCCGCTCGGCCTGTGCTTCCTGCGCGGTGAGGGCCTGCCGGCAGGCTACGAACGCACGGCGCTGGTCGCCCTGCACGGTTCCTGGAACCGCCGCCGGCTCGACGGCTACGAGGTCGTGGCACTCGACTGGAAGCCCGACGGCACGATCGTCGAACGCGACTTCATCACGGGCTTCCTCGGCGAGGACGGCGTCATCGGCCGGCCCGCGGGCATCACGCAGGATCGCAACGGCGTCATCTACGTGACCGACGACTATGCCGGCGTAGTCTACCGCGTCGTGAAGTCGGCGGTCGTGCCGTAGTAGTCGAGTTCCTCGTCCTGCGGGCCGAACCGGATCGTGCCCTGGCGTCGCAAGCCGAGCCGCAGCAGCAGTCTGCCGGAGGCGACGTTGTCGGGCTTCACAATCGCCACGATGCGCACGAGCCGCTGCACGTCGCGAGCGTAGGCCAGCGTTGCCGAGGCGGCCTCGTACGCGTAACCCTGGCCCCGGAAGCCCGGCGCCAGCGCGAAGCCGATGTCGACTTCGGGCAGCGTGTCGCGCCGGAGCAGACCGCAGAGGCCCATCGGCTGCAGATCCGAGCGACGCTCGACCAGATACAGGCCGAAGCCGTGCTGCTCGTACATGCGACGCGGCCCGTCGGCGATGTAGCGCCGTGCGTCATCCTCGCTGCGCACGCCACGGTCACCGATGAAACGCAGCCAGGACGGCTCGTTGACGAGCGTCAGGATGAAGCGGGCGTCGTCCGGCTCGACGTGACGCAGCCGCAGGCGCGGCGTCTCGCAGACGACGGTGACGGCGGGATGGCGGTCGATGTCGGGCATGGGCGGCCGGTTCGGGCGTCGTGGCGCCCGCGGGTCATGATACGCGTCGAGCGGTTACACTACCCCGCGACGAAGTGCCAGCGCCGGGCGGCGAAGGGTCGATGAGTTCCAGTCGAATCGTCTACACGACCGATCAGGGTCGCCGCTGTCCGGAATGTGGCCGGGTCGTCACCGATTGCCGTTGTCGACGCAGCAGGCCGGCCCAGCCGGGCGCGCCCGCGGGCGACGGCATCGTGCGCGTGGGGCGACAGACGCAGGGGCGCAAGGGCAAGGGCGTCACGGTCGTCCATGGCCTGCCGCTCGCGAGCGAAGCGCTCGCCGGACTCGCGACCCGGCTCAAGAAACGCTGCGGCTCGGGTGGCACCGTCGACGGCGGCGTCATCGAGATCCAGGGCGACCATCGCGACCTGCTGGTCGAGGAACTCGGCAAGCTCGGCTACACCGTGCGCCGGTCGGGTGGCTGAGCGCTTGCGCATCAACAAGTACCTGAGCGAGACGGGCGCCTGCTCGCGACGTGAGGCGGACGAATGGATCGCGGCCGGGCGCGTGCGAGTCAACGGCACCGTGGCCGTGCTCGGCACGCAGGTGAGCGGGGACGACGCAGTGCTGCTCGACGGGCGGCCGCTCATGTCCCGGCCGCAGCGGGTCTACATCGCGCTGAACAAGCCGGTCGGCATCGAGTGCACAACCGACCGCGAGGTGCCGGGCAACATCGTCGATTTCGTCTCGCACCGCGAGCGCATCTTCCCGATCGGACGGCTCGACAAGGACTCGGAAGGCCTGATCCTGCTCACCAACGACGGCGACATCGTCAACCGCGTGCTGCGCGCCGAGCACGAGCACGAGAAGGAATACATCGTCTCGGTCGACCGGCCGCTGACCCCGGAGTTCCTCCGCGACATGGCCGTCGGCGTGCCGATCCTCGACACCGTGACGAATCCGTGCACGGTGCGACAGGTCGGGCGCAACACGTTCCGTATCGTGCTGACGCAGGGGTTGAACCGGCAGATCCGCCGCATGTGCGAGCATTTCGACTACACGGTGCGGCGCCTGCAGCGCGTGCGGATCATGCACGTGCAGCTCGGCGACCTGCCGGTCGGCAAGTGGCGCAACCTGACACCTGCGGAAGTGCGCCCCCTGTTGCCTGCGGAGCGCAAGCGCGGACGCCCGACCCTGACACTCAGGAAGTCGTGACACTCGCGCCCGGGAAGACGATTCACGAGACCAGGGAGTGGCAATGCTCGCGTTCGACGACCACCCACCCTCGCAACCAGGCGTGAACGACGCCCGCGTCTCAGACAGCGGGCATGTCGTCCTCGGCCGCAGCACGGCTCGCGCGCTTGTGCGCCAGGTCGAGGTACAGGTTGTACACCGCGACGCCCGCCGGGAACAGGTTGGACAGGATGCCGACCGAGTCGTTCTTGCCGAACGTGAAGTACGCCAGCAGCAGCAGGCTGCCCGTGATGCTCATGAGCCAGAACAGCGTCGGCACCACGGGCCGGCGGTGCTTGCGCGAGTAATGGAGCTGCACGAACCAGCGACCGGCGAACAATGCCACGCCGAGGTAGCCGATCAGCTTCCAGGGCGTGAGCGTCAGACCCATGACGACGAGAAATGGCCGGTTCACGCTTCCGCCTCCAGTCAGGACGCCCGCGCCGCGCGCTCCCGCGCATGGCGCAGGTCGTGTTCGGTGTCGATGCCGGGCCCTGGCGCCTCGACGCAGATGCCGACGACGATGCGCAGCCCCGCCTGCAGGGCACGCAGTTGCTCGAGCTTTTCGCACAGTTCGAGGCTCGACGGCGGCAGGGCCGTAATCCGCGCGAGCGCAGCGACCGTATAGGCATAGAGACCGACGTGCCGCAGTGCACCGCGGAATTCGGCCTGGCTCGCGAGGCCGGCCGGAGCGCCGTCGCGCGACCACGGGACCGGCGCGCGGCTGAAATAGAGCGCCGTGCCATCGTCAGCGGCGACGACCTTCACCACGTTCAGGTCGAAGAACTCCGTCAGCGACGCGATCGGCGTGGCCAGGGTAGCGATCGAGGCGCAGGGGTCGCGCTGCAGCAGCGCAGCCGCCTGGTCGATCAGCGACGGCGGCACGAAAGGCTCGTCGCCCTGCACGTTGACGACGATCGTGTCGTCGGACCAGCCGCGCAGGCGCGCCACCGCCGCGACCCGGTCCGTGCCGGACGGCAGTCGGGGGTCCGTCATCACCGCGATGGCGGCACCCGTGCGCCGCGGGTCGCGCACCGTCTGCGCGATGCGGTCGTCGTCGGTGGCGACGACGACTTCGTCGGCGTGACTGGCCGCGGCCTGCTCCACCACGCGCTGGATCATCGGGCGCCCGCCGATGTCGAGCAGCGGCTTGCCGGGCAGCCGCGTCGAGGCGTGCCGGGCCGGGATGACGACGTGGAAAGCCACGCGATGACTCAGTCGGCGAGCAGCGGATCGTCGGAGGCCAGCGAGTGGGCTTCATCCTCGAGCATCAACGGAATGCCGTCCCGGACGGGGAACGCGAGGCGGTCGGCGCGGCAGACCAGGCACTGCGCGTCGCGGTGCCACTGCAGCGGGCCCTTGCAGAGCGGGCACGCGAGAATGTCGAGCAGCTTGTTGTCCAAGTATCACTCCCGCACCGCGAGGCCGGTGCGCTCCAGGATCGACGCGAGCAGCGTCTGCGCGTCGGAGCGCGCGAAGGTCACGCCGAGGTCGACCCACCACCACTCACGCCGTCCGACGACCGTGCATTTTACGGCATCTTTTTCCGTCATCAGGACCGTCGCTCCGGCCGGCAGGCCGAGCGCCGCCGGATCGAACGTGGCGTGGTCCGGCAGCGCGTGCGGCACGACATCCAGACCCGCGGCGCGCAGTGCCTCGAAGAATGCCTCTGGATGCCCGATGGCTGCGACGGCATGCAGCGGCCCGGTCGCCGCGAACGCGGTCAGCGGCCGTCGTTCACCCGTGACGACATTGACGGCGTCGCCGAGTTCCAACCGCGCCGGGACCTGCAGCGGCCCGCGCAGTATCGGCGCGACCCGTGCCGTGCCGGGGGCGCGTTCCGTGACCACGACGGCGTGCACGCGCTCGAGCCGCGACGCCGGTTCACGCAGCGGCCCCGCCGGCAGCAGCCAGCCGTTGCCGAGCCCCCGCTGTCCGTCCACGACGGCAATTTCGTAGTCGCGCGGCAATCGCAGGTGCTGCAGACCGTCGTCGCTCACGATGACCTCCGCACCCTGCGCGGCCGCGAGCCGTGCGGCGGCGGCCCGCCCGGCGCCGATCACGACTACGTGCACTCCCCGACGTGCATGCAGCAGGGCTTCGTCGCCGACCGCCGTCGGATTGTCCGACAATCCTACACTCCGTGGCGCGCCTCGATGTCCGGCCCCATAACCCCGCAGTACGACCCCTACCCGGTAGCCCCGCCGCGTCAGTTCCCGCGCCAGCCACGCCGCTACAGGTGTCTTGCCCGTGCCGCCGACCGTGACGTTGCCGACGACGATGACGGGAACGGGGACCGGCTCGGTCGGGAGCATGCCGGCCCGATGCAGCGCCACACGCAGCGCAACCGCGCCGCGGAACGACAGCGACAGCGGCCACAGCGGCAGGCTGCGCCAGGCGGGGGTGTACCAGAGACGCTGCAGCCACGCGTCGAACGACACGGCCGCGCTACTCGCTGAACTGCAGCCGGTGCAGGACGGCGTACTGGCCGCCACGCGCCAGCAACTCGACGTGCGTGCCCGATTCGACCACCCTGCCCGAGTCCATGACGAGGATGCGATCGGCCTTCTCGACGGTCGAGAGGCGATGCGCGATCACCAGCGTCGTGCGGTCGATCATCAGCGCCTCGAGCTGCTGCTGGATCTGCCGCTCGAGTTCGGTGTCGAGCGCGGACGTCGCCTCGTCCAGGATCAGGATCGGCGTGTTGCGCAGCAGCGCCCGCGCGATCGCGATGCGCTGCCGCTGGCCGCCCGAGAGCAGCGTGCCGCGGTCGCCGACGACCGTCTCGAGCCCGAGCGGCAACTGGTCGGTGAACTCGGTGACGCGCGCCGCGCGGGCCGCAGCCTCGATCTGCGAGGCTTCCGCCGGAAAGCCGAACGCGATGTTGTTGCGGATCGTGTCGTCGAACAGCACGACATCCTGGCTCACCAGGCTCACCTGCGAACGCAGCGCGTCGAGGGCGTACTCACGCACGTCCGTGCCGTCGACGAACACCTGCCCGCCGGTCGCATCGTAGAAGCGCGGCAGCAGTCCGACAAGCGTCGACTTCCCGCTGCCCGAGCGCCCGACGACGGCAATCGTCTCGCCGGACCGCGCCCGGAAGCTCACGTCGCGCAGCACCGGCTCGGTCGTCATCGGGTACTGGAAGGCAACCTCCCGATACTCGATCTCGCCGCGGGCGCGCGCCGGCCGCACGGCACCGCCCGCATCTTCCGGCGGCGTATCGAGCACGTCGAAGATGCTCTGCGCGGCCGCGATGCCCTGCTGCAGTGGCCCGGCGACGTTGACCAGGCGGCGCAACGGGGCCGTGATCAGCATCAGCGCCGCGATGAACGACGTGAACTCGCCGACGCTCGTGCGGCCGGCGACCGCGTCGACGGTGGCGAGGTACAGCACGCCGGCGAGACCCGCGGCCGCAATCGTCTGCACGATCGGGTTGCTCAGGCCCTTGGTCCGCAACAGCTTCATGTGCGAGCGGCGGTTGTGCTCGATGACCTCGTCGAACATGCGCGATTCGTAGTCCTGCGCGTTGAACACGCGGATGACGCGCGGCGCCTCGATCGCCTCCTTCGCGACGCGCGTGACGTCGCCCATCGAGTTCTGGATGCGGCGGCTGTAGCGGCGGAACAGCAGGTTGATGCGCCGGATCAGCACGGCGATCAGAGGCCCGACGATCAGGCTGAAGAGCGTGAGCTTCGGATTGAGGTACAGCAGGTAGCCGATCAGCCCCGCGATGGTGAGCGAGTCGCGCACGAAGACCGTCACGGAGTCCGTCGTGGCGTTGGCGACCTGCTCGGTGTTGTAGGTGAGCTTCGAGAGCAGCACGCCCGAGGTGTGGCGGTCGAAATACGACACGGGCAGGTGCACGTAGCGGTCGAAGATCTGCCCGCGCAGCGTCTTGACGATCCGGCGGCCGACGTAGCCCGGACAGTACGTCTGCAGGAAATCGCCGAGGCCGCGCAGGATGAACAGGCCCACGAGCGCGACCGGCACGAGCCAGACCATGCGCGGGTCGCGGTCGACGAACGTGCCGTCGAGGAAGAACTTCACGAACGCGGCCCAGCCGGCGTCGGTCGCGGCGAAGATCGCCATGCCGAGCACGCCGACCGCAAAGGTGCCCTTGTGCGGCTGCAGATAGCCCAGCAGACGGCGGTACGTCTGCAGCGCCGCCGGCGGCATCTTCAGGTCGACGCGCCTATCGGCCCTGTGACCCATCGTGGACCGTGGCGATGTTGATCTGACGGTACCCGAGCCGCCCCGCGACGTCCATCGCCGTCACGACCGACTGGTGCACGGCCCGTGCGTCGGCGCGGATCGTGATGACCCGGCCGCGATTGCTTCCCGTGGCACGGTTGAGCGCCGTAGCGAGCGTGTCCGGACCGTTGTTGACCAGGTCGCGGCCGCCGACACGGTAACCGCCCTCCGCCGTCACTTCGATCTCGACGGTGTCGCGCGTCGACGATTCGTCGGGCTGCGCGCCAGCTTCGGGCAGGCGCACGTGCAGCCGGCTCTCGTCGATGAATCTGGTCGACATCATGAAAAAGATCAGCAGCAGCAGCACAACGTCGATCAACGACGTCATGTTCAGGTCCTCGTCGGCGTGCCGTCGCTGCTGGAACTTCAAGCGACGGCATCCTGCGGCACGGCGTCCTCCGCCGGGGCCGGTTCGCCCGCGGCCGCGGGTCGCGTCTGGCTTGCCCGGTCGATCGCCGCGACCAGCTTGAGCGATTCCTTCTCCATCTCGATCACGTGGCTGTCGACGCGCGCGCGCAGGTAGCGGAACGCGACGAGCGCCGGAATCGCGATGATCAGGCCCGCGGCAGTGGTGACCAGCGCTTCGGCGATGCCGCTGGCCATGGCCGTCGGATTTCCGACACCGGCGAGGGTGATCGCCTTGAACGTGCGGATCATGCCGGTGACGGTGCCGAGCAGACCGAGCAGCGGCGAGATCGCGGCAATCGTCGACAACGCGCCCAGATAGCGTTCCAGTTCGTGCGCGACGTGGCGGCCGGCGTCCTCGATCGCCTCGACCATCAGCACGCGGTCGCGGTGGCGGTTGGCGAGTCCCGCCGCGAGCACCCGGCCGAGCGGCGAATGCTGCTGCAGCGCCAGGATCTGCTTGTCGGAGAGCGTGCGGTTCTCGACCCAGCGCCAGACCTTGTCGGTCAGTTCCTCGGGAACGACGCGCCGGCCGCGCAGCGTCCAGAGACGTTCCAGCGAGATCGCGACGGCGAGCACGGAGCACAGGATGAGCGGCACCATGACGGGGCCGCCGGCCTTGACGATCTCGAACATGAAGTCGCTCGAATCCCTGTGCCCGGAGATGATGGCAGCGCGATCATACTGCATGCCCCCCGCCCGGGCGACGGGCGCAGCTCATGGATCCCGCCACGGCCGTGGATGCATGGGACGCCATTCCTCGGGCGCGAGCGGTCCGTCTGTTCCGAGCACGAAGGTCGTCGCCCCACTCGCGCCGGTACGCAACCCGCGCGCTCCGACGCCTTCCCATCGCTCGACTACCGCGGCCGCGGGGAAGTTCCAGCGGTTGCGATGACCGGCCGCGTAGACTGCCCAGCGGGGCCGCGTCGCGCCGACCAGGGCCGGCGTCGACGAGCTGCGGCTGCCGTGATGCGGCACCACCATCACGTCCACCGGCTCGACCACCGCCGCCGCGAGCATCTCCGCCTCGGCCGTCTTTTCGACGTCGCCCGTCACCAGCGCCGCATGCGCTCCCGCCCGCACGACCAGCACGCACGAACCGTCGTTGTCGCGCTCATAGGGACCGGGGCCCGGGTGCAGCCAGGCGAACTCGACGCCGTCCCAGGACCAGTGCGTGCCTCGGCGACAGCGACACCGCCGCATCCCGGCGTCGCTGGCCGGCCAGGCGTCGGCGGCGAGGCTCGGGCCGGTCACGAGCGTGGCGACGGGCAGCAGCCCCAGCACGCTCGCCGTACCTCCCGCATGGTCGTCGTCGTCGTGACTGACGACCAGCATGTCGAGCGCGCGAATGCCGCGGTGGTACAGGAATGGCGCCACGACGAGCTGACCAGCGTCGCTGCCGCTGCGGAACGACGGGCCCGCGTCGTAGACGAGCGTGTGACGACGCGTCTCCACGGCGACGGCGAGCCCCTGTCCGACATCGAGCACCGTGATCCGCGCCGTGCCTTGCGACACCGGCGGGGGTCGCGCGAGGCACGCAGCGACGACCAGCACCGCACCCGCGGCCCGGCCGAGTCGCGGCAAGGGCGAAAGCACCGCGACGGAGCCCGCAATCAGCGCCGTCCAGGCGCGCGGCCCCAGCCCCGCGACGTGCCACGTGGCGAGCCGCCAGTGCGCAGGCCCGTCGATCGATGGCCACGTCGCCTCGATCAGCGCACCGGTCCAGTCGAGCAGCACCTCGCCCAGGGCGGGCCAGACGAGCACGCAGACACAGGAGACGAGCACGGCCGGCACGACGACGAGCGTATAGAGCGGGATGGCGTAGAGGTTGACGAGCGCCGAGACGACCGAGACGGCACCGAAGCTGCCGACCAGCGCCGGCGTCAGGCCGAGCGTGACGACGCCCTGCACGCGCAGGTATTGCAGCCACCCTGGCGCGCGCAGTACGTATCCGCCGGTCGCGTACAGCAGCACGGCCACGGCCCCGAACGAGAGCCAGAAGCCCGGCGCCAGCGGCGCGAGCGGATCGAGCAGCAGCACGGCACACAGGCAGAGCCCGAAGCCGTCAGACGTGCCGACGCGTCGGCGCAGCCGCAGCGCCAGGGCGCCCGCCGCGATCATGACCATCGTCCGCTGCGTCGGCACGGACCAGCCCGCAAGCAGGCTGTAGCCGAGCGCCGCCAGCGCACCTGCGAGCAGGGCGGCGTCGCGCTGCGCGCCGAGCGCGCCACGACGCTGGCGCAGGCGTTGCAGCCGCGCCGCGACCCAGGCCGCCACCGCCGCCACCATCGCGATGTGCAGCCCCGAGATCGCCATGAGGTGGCTCGTGCCACTGCGCGAGAGCGCCAGCCACTGTTCACGACTCAGCGCGTCCTGCAGGCCGACCGCGAGGCCGGCCACGATGCCGGCCGACGACCGCTCGCCGAGCGCGGCACGAACGGCGTCCGCCACCCGCGCACGCAGCAGCAGGACGGGATGTCGCCACCCGGTGCCGGCTGGGCGCCCGAGCCGCTGCCCCGAGCGCACGTAGCCGCTGGCACCGACGCGTTCGCGCAGCATGCGCGCCTCGTTGTCACGTGCACCCGGATTCGCAAAGCCGCGCGGCCGCCGCAGCTTGAGTTCGAGTTCGAGCCGTTCGCCGGCCAGCACGCGCGAGGGCGCGTCGTACCAGGTCAGTTCGACACATGCCGGCAGGCGCGGGGTGCCCGCCGCAGCGCGGTCGGGCGCGAAACGGAACCTGAGTGCCGCAAGCGTGCCCTGCGGGACGTTGACCACCGTCCCGCGGGCGCGCAAGACCTCGCCTTCGAGCGCCGGATCGAGCCGGTCTTCGAGCGCGGAGTGCAGCGTCACGAGACACAGCAGGGCGCCGACCACGAACGCACCGAGCCACGCCGCCCGTGCCATCCCGGCCAATGCCAACAACAGCAATCCCGACACCGCGGGCCACGGCCACAACGGAACTGCCACGGGCAGCGCGAGCATGACACAGCACCCGGCCAGTGCGCCGCCGGCCATCCGCCACATGCCGCCGTCCTCGTCCAAAGGTGGCAGCGTGTCCGCGGGTCCGGCTTGCCGGCCAGTCCGATTTCGGCGCCGGATGCCGCGATTCAGGCTTCGATCAGCGCCCCGTCCCGCAGCACCAGCACGCGCTGCATGCGTGCGGCGATCTCGTCGGAGTGCGTCACCAGCACGAGGCTCGTGCCAAGTTCGCGGTTCAGCTCGAGCATGAGTTCGAGCACCGCCGCGGCGTTGCGACCGTCGAGGTTGCCCGTCGGCTCGTCGGCGAGGACGATCCGGGGCCGCGCGACCAGCGCCCGCGCGACGGCCGCGCGCTGGCGCTCGCCGCCCGAGAGCTGTGCCGGCCGGTGCGTGAGCCGCTGCCCGAGCCCGACACGCTCGAGGAATGCCTGCGCCTCGCGACGCGCTTCCGCAACGGCCGTGCGCCGCACGAGCAACGGCATCGCGACGTTCTCGAGCGCGCTGAACTCCGGCAGCAGGTGGTGGAACTGGTACACGAACCCGAGCGCCTGGTTGCGCAGGTCGCCGCGCGCCGCTTCCGACAGTGCGGCGAAATCCGTCCCGCGCAGCCGCACGATGCCGGACGACGGCAGGTCGAGGCCGCCGAGGATCTGCAGCAGCGTCGTCTTGCCGGAGCCGGACTCGCCGATGATCGCGACCGTCTCGCCCTGACGCACCCGCAGTTCGACGCCGCGCAGCACCTCGAGCCGGTGCCCCGCCTCGTCGAAATGCTTGTGGACACCTTCGCAGGCGAGGATCGGTGAATCACTCATGCCGCAACGCCCTCGCGGGATCGGTGGTGGCCGCGCGCCAGGCGGGGTAGACGGTGGACAGGCAGCAAAGCGCAAACGCGGTGCCCGCGATCAGCATCACATCGCCCGGCTCGACCCGCGCTGGCAGGTCGCTCATCAGATACACGCTGGCATCCATGAAACGCACGCCGCAGAGCCGCTCGATGCCGTGCACCAGCGACTCGAGGTTGACCGCGAGGCCGACGCCCAACGCCACGCCCGCGAGCGTGCCCAGCAGGCCGATGACCGTGCCCTGCGTGGCGAAGATCGCGAGGACGCCCGACGGCCGCGCGCCGAGCGTGCGCAGGATGGCGATGTCCGGCTGCTTGTCCTTGACGGCCATGACCAGCGTCGAGACGATGTTGAACGAGGCGACCGCGACGACGAGCAGCAGGATGAAGAACATCATGCGCTTGGTCAGCTCGATCGACCGGAAGAAGTTGGCGTTGCGCTGGGTCCAGTCCTCAACGTAGAGACCACCGCCGAGTGCGCTCGCCACCTCCCGGACCGCGACCGGCGCCTCGTAGGGGTCCCGCATGGCGAGACGCAGGCCCGAGACGTTGTCTCCGAGCCGCAGCAGCCGCGCCGCGTCGGCGATGTCGACGATGGCGAGCGTCGCGTCGATCTCGTACATGCCGGAGCGGAAGATGCCCGCCACGCGGAAGCGGCGCAGCCGCGGCAGCACACCGGCGGGAGTGACGCTTCCGCTTGCGACGGCGACGACGACCGCATCGCCCGTCTCCACACCCAGATGCCGCGCCAGTTCCTCGCCGAGGATCACGCCGAACGTGCCCGGCCCGAGCGACCGCATCGAGCCACTCGTGAGCCGCTCCTGCAGTGACGACACGCCCGCCTCCAGACGCGGCTCGATGCCGCGCAAGGTCGCCGCGCCGGACTTGCCGCCGGGCAGGTCGGCGATGATCAACACCTCGCTCTCGACGAACGGCGTCGCCGCCGCGACGCGCGGGTTGCGCAGCGCCACCTCGCGCTGGGCGCGCCAGTCGGCGAGTCCTTCGCCGAACGCCGTGATCGTCGCGTGCGAAGTCAGGCTCAGGATGCGCACGCGAAGCTCGTGCTCGAACCCGTTCATCACCGACAGCACGACGATCAGCACGGCCACGCCGATCGCGACGCCCGCCATCGAGATTGCGGAGATGAACGACAGGAACCGGTTGCCGGTCGAGCGCAGGTAGCGCCGGCCGATCCGCAGTTCGTAGGGGATGCGCGGCGCCATGCTCATTCGTATCTCAGCGCCTCGGCGGGCTCGGTCGCCGCGCCTCGCAGGGCCGGATAGATCGTCGCGATGACGGTCAGCGCGAACGCGACCAGAGTGATCGTCGTGACCTGCGTCGCGCGCAGTTCCGAGGGAATGCGCGTGATGTAGTAGACCGACGGGTCCATCACATGGAAACCGAACAGTCGTTCGAGCACGGGCACGATCGTGTCGACGTTGCCGGCGACCGCTACGCCGAGCACGAGCCCCAGCAGCGTGCCGATCGCACCGATGACCAGCCCCTGCGTGAGGAACACGGCGACGATGCCGCGTGGCGCAAGCCCGAGCGTGCGCAGGATCGCAATGTCCGAGCGCTTTTCGTTGACCACCATCACGAGTGCCGCGACGATGTTGAAGGCGGCGACCGCGACGACGAGCAGCAGGATCAGACTCATCATCGTCTTCTCGATGCGGATGGCGCGGAAATACGCTGCATGCTCGCGGCTCCAGTCACGCACCTGCAGCCCCTCGCCCACGGCGGCCTGCAGTTCGGCCGTGCGCGCCGGCGCAGTCATGACGTCGGCGAACTTCACCCGCAGCCCCGCCGGCACCGGCCCGTCCGCCGCGGTCTGGCCGGGTGCCCCCGCGAGGTCCGCGGCGTCGGCCAGCGAGACGAGTGCGAGCGTGGCGTCCGTATCCTGCAGGCCGACCTCGAACACGCCGACGACCGTGAAGGTCTGCAGCGTGGGGCGCCCGCCCGACCCGAGCATGTCGCGGCCCGGCACGAGCACGGTGAGCTCGTCGCCCACCTCCGCGCCGATCTGCCACGCGAGCACGCGCCCGACGATCATCGCGCGCGATCCGGGGCGCAGTGCGTCGAGACGGCCCTGCAACAGATGCTGTTCGATCGTCGACACGCCCGGCTCGGCAGCCGCGTCGACGCCGTGCAGCAGTACCGGCTCGAGCGCGCCGGCGCGGCCGGCCATCGCCTGCACGTCGACGAACGGCGCGACACCGACGACGCCGTCGATGGCAGCGAGCCGCCGTGCCGTGTGCCGCCAGCCGGCGAGTTGCTGCGGCGACCCGGTCACGGTCGCGTGCGCGGTCAGCGAGACGAGCCGGCTGCGCAATTCACCTTCGAAGCCGTTCATGACCGAGAGGATCGTGATCAGCGCGGCGACCCCGAGACCAACGCCCGCCATCGAGATCCAGGAGATGAACGAGACGAAGAAACCCTGCCGACGGGTCCGGACATAGCGCAGGCCGACGAAGACGGGCAGCGGTTGGAACACCGGCACGGAGCTCAGGGCGGGGCGGGAGGCCGCAAGGCTACCGGGCGCGCGCCGGCTTTGCACGTTCCGGCCCGCCGGGACCATCCGACGGGATAGTGAACTGGAACAAGGTATTAGGCGGCCAACCTCTGACTCAGCCGCACGAGTGCTATAGTCCGCCCTGCTTGGCAAGGGAGACTTGAATGATGCGCCAGCAGTCGATCGTCGCTCTCGGATTGGCCCTCGCCGGCTTCGCGGGGGCCCCCACCCTGCTCGCCCAGAACCTCGAGATGGCGTCGCCCCCCGAGGCCTCGACCACCGTCGCCACTCCGACGCGGGGCATGTCCATGGGCCAGGTCGAACGCCAGTTCGGCGCTCCGTCGGAACGCTACGCGCCCGTTGGCCAGCCGCCGATCACCCGCTGGGTCTATCCCGACAAGGTCGTATATTTCGAATACGAACACGTCGTGCACGCGGTCGTCGTCCGCCAGTAGATCCCACCGCCCGGCTAGAATGCCGGGGCCGTCGCGACGCGCGGGCGCGAGCCGCCTGCCGTCGCCCCGAACGCATCACCGCTCCTGTCCCGCAACGCCGCGGGAGAGGCCGTGGTCGCTTTTCGTTTCCGGAACGCCATGCCGCCGATCGATGCCCCGCCGCTGCCCTCCGCCAAACGCCCGAGCCTGTGCTGGACGGGACTGACGGGCGCCGCCGTCGCACTCACCGTGGCCCAGGCGGCGGCGACGGCACGCGGCCCGCTGCTGGTCGTGACCCGGGACGCCGCGGCCGCCGCGAGACTGGAGGAGGAACTCGGCTTCTTTGTGCCGGCGGGAACGTCCGTCCATGCGTTCCCCGGCTACGAGACGCTGCCGTATGACCACTTCTCGCCCCATCCCGACATCATTTCGCAGCGGCTGCGGGCGATGGCGCAGTTGCCGGGTCTGCAGCGCGGTATCGTCATCGTCGACTTGCCGACCTCCCTGCAGCGACTGCCGCCACGCACCTTTGTGGACGGCCATGCGTTGAGCCTCCGCGCGGGCGAGGCGCTCGACCTCGAGCAGTTCCGCGCGCGGCTGACGAGCGCCGGTTACGCCAGCGTCCCGCAGGTCGGCGAGCCCGGCGATTTCGCGATCCGCGGCTCGCTGTTCGACGTCTTTCCGATGGGCAGCGAAATGCCGCTGCGCATCGACCTGTTCGACGACGTCATCGACAGCATCCGCTGCTTCGACGCCGAGACGCAGCGCTCGCTGGAGCACCTGCCACGTCTCGACCTGCTGCCGGCGCGCGAATTCAGCCTGTCGCCGGAGTCCATCAAGGACTTCCGGCGGCGGTTCCGCACGCGCTTCCAGGGCGACCTCACGCGCATGCCGCTGTATCGCGACGTGGGCGAAGGGCTCGCCCCCGCCGGCATCGAGTACTACCTGCCGCTCTTTTTCGAAGACACCGCGACGCTGTTCGACTACCTGCCCGACACCACGGTGGTCCTGCTGCCCGCCGATCACGTGACGGGGCTCGTCGATGCGTGGCGCACGCTGGCCGAGCGCCACGAGGAGCGCCGGTTCGACATCGAGCACCCAGTGCTCGAACCGGCGGAGATCAGCGTACCGGTCGAAGAATGGCTCACACGCGCGACGCGCCAGCCGCATGTGTTCGTCGGCGCCGCTCCGGCCACCTCCGCAACGACGACACCGGCATCGGTGTCCGAGGTCCTCATCCACGATTTCGGCACCCAGCCCGCGCCGGCCGCGCGGCTCGACCAGCGCAAGCCTGAAACACTGCAGGCGTTCGCCGACCACTTGCGTGCCGCAAGCGGTCGCGTGCTGCTCGCCGCGGAATCCGCCGGCCGCCGCGAACTGCTGCTGGAACTGCTCCGGCCGTACGACATCGCGCCGTGCGTAGCCGGCAGCTGGACGGAGTTCCTGCAGTCGGACGCGCCGGTGGTCGTCGCGGTGGCGGCGCTCGCCTCGGGCGTCACACTGCGGGACCCGGCGCTGACGATCTACGCCGAGGATCAGCTCTTCGGCGAGCGCGCGCGACAGGAGCGCCGCCGCCGTCGGTCCGACCGCGATCCCGCGAAGATCATCCAGCAGCTCGCCGACTTGCGGCCGGGCGCGCCCGTCGTGCACGAGGATTACGGCGTCGGCCGGTATACGGGCCTGACGACCATGGACGCGGGCGGCACGACGGCCGAATTCCTCGTGCTCGAGTATGCCGGCGGCGACAAGCTCTACGTGCCGGTGCAGGCACTCGAACGCGTCAGCCGTTACACGGGCGCACCGGCCGAAGCCGCGCCGCTGCACAGGCTCGGCGGCGACCAGTGGTCGAAGGCGCGCGCCCGGGCCGCCGCGAAGATCCGCGACGCGGCAGCAGAGCTGCTCGACGTCCATGCCCGCCGGGCCGCGCGCGAAGGCCATGCCTTCCCGGTGGACGAGCAGCAGTTGCGCGCGTTCGAGGCAGGGTTCCCGTTCGAGGAAACGGTCGACCAGTTGAGCGCGATCCAGGCCGTCGTCGACGACCTGCGCTCGGGCAAGCCGATGGACCGCGTCGTCTGCGGCGACGTCGGCTTCGGCAAGACCGAGGTCGCACTGCGCGCCGCGTTCGTCGCCGTCCAGGGTGGCAAGCAGGTCGCGGTGCTCGTGCCGACGACGCTGCTCGCGCAGCAGCACTACGAGACGTTCGCCGACCGGTTCGCCGACTGGCCGGTCAAGGTCGAGTTGCTGTCGCGGTTTCGCGCGGGGCCGCAGTCCAGGGCGGCGCTCGACGGTCTCGCCAGCGGCAAGGTCGACATCGTCGTCGGCACGCACCGACTGCTGCAGCCCGGCGTCAAGTTCAGGGACCTCGGCCTCGTGATCGTCGACGAGGAGCATCGCTTCGGCGTGCGCGACAAGGAGCGCCTCAAGGCGCTGCGTGCGGAGGTCGACGTGCTGACACTGACGGCGACGCCGATCCCGCGCACGCTCAACATGGCGCTCGGCGGGCTGCGCGACCTCTCGCTGATCACGACGCCGCCGGCCGCGCGGCTGTCGATCAAGACCTTCGTGGCCGAATGGAGCGACCCGACGATCCGCGAGGCCTGCCTGCGCGAGCTGCGCCGCGGCGGCCAGGTCTACTTCGTGCACAACGCCGTCGAGACCATCGACCGGATGGGCGAGCGACTCGCCGCGCTCGTGCCGGAGGCGCGCATCGCGATCGGCCACGGGCAGATGCGCGAACGCGACCTCGAGCAGGTCATGCTCGATTTCTACCACAAGCGCGCGAACCTGCTGCTCTGCACGACCATCATCGAGAGCGGCATCGACGTGCCGACCGCGAACACGATCGTCATCGACCGCGCCGACCGCTTCGGGCTCGCGCAACTGCACCAGTTGCGCGGCCGTGTGGGCCGCTCGCATCACCAGGCCTATGCCTACCTCGTGACGCCGCCGAAGAACGCCATGACCGCGGACGCGCAGCGGCGCCTCGAGGCGATCGAATCGCTCGAGGACCTCGGCGCGGGCTTCGTGCTCGCGACGCACGACCTGGAGATCCGTGGTGCGGGCGAGCTGCTCGGCGAGGGCCAGAGCGGGCAGATCCAGGAAGTCGGCTTCGCACTCTACCTGGAACTGCTCGAGCGCGCCGTCAAGGCCATGCAGTCCGGCAGGACGCTCGACCTCGAAAAGCCGCTGCACCACGGGCCGGAGATCGAGCTGCACATGCCGGCCCTGTTGCCCGAGGCGTACCTGCCCGACGTCCACGCCCGGCTCGTGCTGTACAAGCGCATCTCGGCGGTGCCGACGGTCACGGAACTCGACGACCTGCAGGCCGAGACGGTCGACCGCTTCGGGACGCTGCCCGACCCGGCGAAGAACGTGTTCCGGATCGCCCGGCTGCGCATCGCCGCCGCGCCGCTGTCCATCGAGCGCATGGACTTGGGCACCACGAGCGGCTCGGTTTCATTCGGCGATGACACGCCGCTCGATCCGGGCGCGCTGATCCTGCTGCTGCAGCAGAGCGGCCGGACGATGCGTTTCGACGGGCCCAGGAAGATCCGCGTCACGGGCAGGTGGGAGCAGCCCGACGAGCGCTTCGCGGCGGCGCAGAAGCTGCTCGACGACCTCGCGCGTTGCGCCGTCCGGCATTGACACGATGCGTCCCGTGTCCGCGCGATGCTAGGTTGCCGAGGTGCGAGCGGCAAATCCCAGTCTCGCGGACAAGGTCGCCTGCCTGCGGAGCCTGTGCGGTCCCGGCGACGAGGCGATCGAGACGCATTTTGCGTGGGTGTTCCTCGTGGGCGACCACGCGTGGAAGCTGCGCAAGCCCGTGCGTCGCGATCCCATGGACTACGGCACGCTGGAGGCGCGCCGCGCGGACTCGCTCGAGGAAGTGCGGCTCAATCGCAGGCTCGCGCCCGGCGTCTACGAGCGGGCCGCACCCCTGACCGTCGACTTCGACGGCCGCCTGAGCATCGACGGCGAAGGCGAGGTCGTCGACTGGCTCGTCTGCATGCGCCGGCTCGACCGCACGCGACAACTCGACGCGGTGTTGCAAGCCGACCCGCACGCGGCCATCGATTCCGTCGCGCACCTGCTCGCAGGCTTCTATCGTCGCGCCGCACCTGCCATCACCGACGGTGACGCCTACCTGCGCCGCCTGCGACGCAAGCTCGAGGACAACCGCCGCGCGCTGACCGGGATGGCCATCCCGCACGCGAGCGAGCTCGCTGCGGCCCAGAGCGTGTTCCTGCAAGGGCCCGGCGCAGGCCCGCTCGCCGAACGTGCCGCCACGGGTTGTGTCGTCGAATGCCACGGCGACCTGCGTCCCGAGCACGTGTACGTCGACGACCCGCCGCTCGTGATCGATTGCCTCGAGTTCGACGTCGACCTGCGCATCCTCGACCGCGCGGAGGAGCTCTGCTTCCTCGAACTCGAATGTCGCCGTGCGGGGCATGCCGCGGCCGGTCGCAGGCTGCGCGAGCAGTGTCTGGCGGAACTCGGCGATCCAGCGACTCCCGCGTTGCTCGACTTCTATCGCAGCCACCGCGCGGCGACACGGGCCAAGCTGTACGCGTGGCGGGCCGGCGAGCCCGACGGCGGCGACCCGGCGCACTGGCGCGACCGGGCGGCACAGTACGTCGCGGCGGCGTTGACCGACCTGCGGCCGCACTGAATGGCAGCGCCGCGAGCGAGCGCGGTTCGTGCCGTGTCGGCGCAGAACGAGAATATTCCGCAGCAATTACGTATTCCGGTCGGGGCCGACCGGGACTTACATGGGACGTGCCTTGTACATGTCGGAGTGTCCCATGCCCACCGCAAGCCGCGTCATCCTCCTGCCCGCCGCCGTCATCGCCTGTCTCGCCTTTGGCGTCGCCGCGGCGGACCTGACGTACACCGCCAGAATGGACGGCGCACAGAACCTGCCGGAGCCCGTGAAGACCGCCGCCACTGGCGCAGTCGAATTGCGCGTCGGCGCGGATGGCCAGTCCATTGCCTACCGGATCACAGTGGACCGGCTAGCGAATGCCGCGTCGGCCGACCTGCATCTCGGTCCAGCGACGAGCAACGGCCCGCTGGTCGTCAAGTTCTGGCCGCACGGCGGCACGGAGCCGAAGCACGGCGAGTTCAGCGGCGTGCTGGCGGAGGGGACGCTGGGCACCAGCGACTTGACCGGTCCGATGGCCGGCGCGCCGCTCGCCGACCTGCTCGACGAACTGAAGGCCGGCAACGTCTACGTGAACGTGCACACGAACGACGGCGTCGACCCGCCGAATTCGGGACCGGGTGACTACCGGCTCGGCGAGATCCGCGGCCAGCTGGTCGCGAAGTAGCGGCTCAGCCCAGCCGATAGACCCGCGCCGTGTTGGCGCCGAGGAATCGCGCTTCGACCTCGGCGCCGAGTTGCAGGCCGGCCAGCGCTGCCAGGGCCTTTCCGGGCGGCACCATCGGCCAGTTGCTGCCGAACAGCACCTTGTCGCGCCCGTGCCCGCGCAGGTAGGCGATCAGCGGCGCCGGGTAGTGCGCGGCGGTGTAGGCCGACGTGTCGATGTACACGTTCGGGTGCTTGGTCGCGACCGCCACCATCTCCTCGGTCCACGGATAGCCGATGTGGCCACAGACGATGACGAGTTCGGGAAAGTCGATCGCGATCTGGTCGACGTACGGAATCGGGCGACCGAACTCCGAGGGCAGCAGCGGGCCGGTGTGGCCGACCTGAGTGCAGAACGGGATGCCGAGTTCACAGCATTCGGCGTAGACCGGGTAGAAACGCGCGTGGGTCGGCGGCAACTCCCACAGCCAGGGCAGCACGCGCACCGCCTTGAAACCCAGCTCGCGCACACAGCGCCGCAGCTCGCGCACGGCATCGCGTGGCCGAGAAATGTCGACCGACCCCACGCCCACGAGCCGGTCCGGCGCCTGGCTCACGAAACCGGCAACCTCGTCGTTGGAGATCAGCGCACCCTGCGGGCCGACCCACGCGCTCAAGAGACTGCACGAGATGCCGCCCGCGTCCATGGCGTCAAGCGTGACCTGCACTGGCCACGGGCCCTCACCGGCGAGTTCCGCCCCCCCGAGCCCGCGCGTCCACCGACGCAGGGACTCGAACATGGGGTGATTGAGATGGCGCGGCGTCGGATGCTGGGCCCACGCATCGATGACGTGGGTCATGGTCGCCGGGGAACGTCGAGCGTCCGCGAACCCAGGTCGAGGAACACGAGATTCCGCTGCGCCCCGAGGGCGGTCTGCAGCGCAGTTCCCCCATCGAGGTCCGTGCGCACCCCGTGCCCCATGCAGGTGAGCAGCTCCTTGAGCGTTCCGGCATCGTCGCGATCGTCTTCGCCCACGCGGATCCTCGAGCCCGGCCCAGTCGCCTCGACTGTCGCCGTCCTGAGTGGCGGCGTCAAGGACGGCGCGCACCGCGCCCGTCAATCCGTGCATGACGCCATGCCCGCGGGACTGCCGATAGGCAGCACCTATCGAGACCCACAATACAATCTATTGGCTCTACGGCGCCGCGGCCACGAGAATGGCCGTCATCCAAAGCCACCGGCACCGTCCGGCCATCACTTGCGGAGTCGATACATGAGCCTAATCAATACGACCGTGCAACCCTTCAAGGCCACTGCGTTCCACAACGGCAAGTTCGTCGAGGTGACGGACCAGACGCTGCGTGGCAAGTGGTCCGTCCTGATCTTCATGCCGGCGGCATTCACGTTCAACTGCCCCACCGAAATCGAGGATGCCGCGGACAACTATGCCGAGTTCCAGAAGCTCGGCGCCGAGGTCTACATCGTCACGACCGATACGCACTTCTCGCACAAGGTGTGGCACGAGACCTCGCCGGCGGTCGGCAAGGCGAAGTTCCCGCTGGTCGGCGACCCGACCCACCAGCTGACGCGCGCGCTCGGCGTGCACATCGACGCCGAAGGCCTCGCGCTGCGCGGCACGTTCGTCGTGAACCCGGACGGCGTGATCAAGACCCTCGAGATCCACTCGAACGAGATCGCCCGCGACGTCAGGGAAACGGTGCGCAAGCTCAAGGCTGCCCAGTACACGGCCGCCCACCCGGGCGAAGTCTGCCCGGCCAGGTGGAACGAGGGCGCCAGGACGCTGAAGCCGTCGCTGGATCTCGTCGGCAAGATCTGAAGCCCACGCTCCCCCTGGGAGGCGCCGCGTCGCGGCCCTCCCGTTTACCCTCCCGCCGCGAGGCGGGAGGGGCTTTCAGGAAACGAGACCCGACCCATGCTCGACACGGACCTCAAGGAACAGCTCGCGGGCTACCTCGGTCGCATCACGCAGCCAATCGAGATCGTCGCCTCGCTCGACGAAAGCGATGCCGCGCGCGAAATGCAGGCCCTGCTGCAGGACATCGCCTCGCTGTCGAGCCTGGTCGCCTGCCGCGAGCTGCGCGGCGCGGCGGTGCCGCCCGGCACGCGGCTGCCGTCATTCCGTGTCACGCGTGCGGGGCATGATATGGGGATCACGTTCGCCGCCATCCCCATGGGGCACGAATTCACGTCGCTCGTCCTCGCGCTGCTGCAGGCGGGCGGTCACCCGCCGAAGGTCGATGCACCGGTCATCGGGCAGATCCAGGCGCTCGATGGCGACTTCGACTTCGAGATCTTCATTTCGCTCTCCTGCCACAACTGCCCCGAGGTTGTGCAGTCGCTCAACCTGATGGCGGTGCTGAACCCTGGCGTGCGCGTCACGACGATCGACGGCGCCCTGTTCCGGGACGAGGTCGAGAGCCGCCAGGTCATGGCGGTGCCCTACGTGTTCCTGAACGGCAAGGAGTTCAACCAGGGGCGCATCAGTCTCGAGGAGATCCTCGCCAGGGTCGACACGGACTCGGCGGCGCGTGCGGCGGAGCAGATCGGCGCCAGGCCCCCCTTCGACGTCCTGATCGTGGGCGGCGGTCCGGCCGGCTCGTCCGCGGCGATCTACGCGGCCCGCAAGGGCATCCGGACCGGCGTCGTCGCCGACCGCTTCGGCGGTCAGGTCATGGATACGCTCGGCATCGAGAATTTCATCTCGGTCAAGGCGACCGAGGGCCCGAAGCTGGTGGCGGCGCTCGAGGAGCACGTCAAGCATTACGACGTCGACATCATGAACCTGCAGCGCGCTGCGAAACTGACGCCGGCAGGTCCGGACGGCTTGGTCGCCGTCGAACTCGAGAGCGGCGCGACGCTCCGCAGTCGCACGGTGATCGTCGCCACGGGCGCGCGCTGGCGGCAGATGAACGTGCCGGGCGAGAAGGAATACTCGGGCAAGGGCGTCGCCTACTGCCCGCACTGCGACGGTCCGCTGTTCAAGGGCAAACGGGTCGCGGTGGTCGGCGGCGGCAATTCGGGCGTCGAGGCCGCGATCGATCTTGCCGGCATCGTCGAGCACGTCACGCTGCTCGAATTCGACGACCGGCTGCGAGCCGACGAGGTGCTGCAGCGGAAACTGCGCAGCCTGCCGAACGTGCGCGTGCTCGTCTCGGCGCAGACGACCGAGGTGCACGGAGCCGACGGCAAGGTCGACGCGCTGAGCTACAAGGACCGTGTGACGGGCGATGTGCACCACATCGAGCTCGAGGGCGTGTTCGTGCAGATCGGGCTGCTGCCGAATTCCGACTGGCTCAAGGGCAGCGTGGCGCTGAGCCCGCGCGGCGAGATCGAGGTCGACGCGAAGGGGCAGACTTCGGTGCCGGGTGTTTTCGCGGCAGGCGACGTCACGACCGTGCCGTACAAGCAGATCATCGTCGCGATGGGCGAAGGATCGAAGGCGGCCCTCAGCGCCTTCGATCACCTGATCCGGGTGCCGGTGGCGGCTTCCGGCGAGGCCGCGGCCGCCTGACGGGGATCAGGCGACTCAGTGCGCGCGCTGCTCGTCGCGCATGATCTTCGTGAAGGCCTCGCAGATCGAGTCGCGAAAATCCGCCTCGGCGTCCGAATCCTCGAGCTGCAGACTGTCGTCGAACTCGACATGCACGTCGCAGCGACAATCGAGTCCGCGCAGCGCGCGGCCACGCTCGTTGTGCAACTGCACCGAGACGATGTTGATCGGCCTGTCGACTGACTGGGCGAGGCGCTCGATCTCCTTCTCGACCGATTCGCGCAACTCGTCGGTCAGTACGCAGCCGTGCGCGGTGATCCTCATCCTCATTGCTGCCCCCTCTGCCCGGCCAGTGTCCATGGCCGGGCAGGTCCTAGTCCGGATACCAGCGAATCCTCCGTGCCTCGGTCGGGACCTTCGCATCCGGGTGCGCGGGCACGACGCGCGGCGTGTAATGCGATGCCGGGCGGTCCCCGGGCACCTCGCCCACGAAATGATACCCCCCGTCGCCGCCCGCGAGCGCCGTGCCGCGCTGCAGATCGAACACGGCGCCTGGCCGGCCCTGCCACGGCGCGAGATACAACTGCACGGCGACCCCCTGCGGCGGCACCTGTCCGAGGTGGACCTGCACGTCGAACGTGTGCACGCCGCCACCGGAGTTCACCTCGCACGCGCCCCAGCGGATGGCGGTCCAGTGCCGCGACAGCTCGTCGTTCCAGCGCTTGAGTTCGGCGGCGAGCTGCGTGCCGTGCGCACGCCGGCGCTGGAAGTCCGCCGCCGCCGGCAGGTAGAGTCGATCCAGGTATTCCGCGACCATCCGGTTGCTGCTGAAGCGGGGGGTGAGCTGGGCGAGACTCGCGCGGATCCGGGCCACCCACGCGCGCGGCACGCCGTCCACATCGCGGTCGTAGAATTCCGGCACGACCTGCGCTTCGAGCACGGCAAAGAGCTGCTCGACCTCCTGCGCGTCCCGGTCGCTGCCCACGTGATCGTCGTCGTCGCCGAGCGCCCAGCCGACCTCGGGCGACCAGGCCTCGGCCCACCACCCGTCGCGCTCCGAGAGGTTCAGCCCGCCGTTCACGAGGGTCTTCATGCCGCTGGTGCCGCTCGCCTCCCAGGTCCGACGTGGCGTGTTGAGCCAGACATCGACGCCGTGCACGAGCTGCTCGGCAAGCGCGAGGTCGTAGTCCTCGACGAACACCGCCCGCGCGCGCACCTCGGGGCGCTGCACGAACTGCGCCCACTGCTGCACGTAGCCGCGACCGGGTTCGTCGCGCGGATGCGCTTTGCCCGCGATGATGAGCTGGACCGGGCGTTCCGGATGCGTGAGCAGCCGGACGAGCCGCTCCGGTTGCGCGAGCAGCATGGCGGGCCGCTTGTACTCCGTGAACCGGCGTGCAAAGCCGAGCGTGAGAACCGTCGGGTCGAGCACGTCCTTCGCTGCGGCGACGGCTGCCTCGCCCGCGCCGCGCTGGCTCAGTTGCCGGGCCAGGCGTCGCCGTGCGTACTGTACGAGGTCGAGGCGCTCCGTGGCGCGGAAGTCCCAGAGTTCGCGGTCGCTCAGCCTGGCCATGCTCTCACCGAGCCGTTCCGGCGCGCCGAGCCAGCGGTCCTTGCCGCAGGCGGTCGTCCAGAGCTGGTCGGCCCACGGCGAGTCCCAGGACGGTACGTGCACCGCATTGGTGACATGCGTGACGGGGACCTCCTCCTGCGGCCAGCGTGGATACAGCGGTGCGAAGATGCCGCGGCTCACGCGGCCGTGCAGCTCGCTTACGCCGTTGGTACGCAAGCAGCAGCGCATCGCCAGATAGGCCATGTTGAACGGCTCGCCCGCGTCGTCGGGGTTGACACGTCCGAGCGCCAGCATGCGCGCCGGCGCGAAACCGCAGAGCCGCGCGTAATCGACGCCGTAGCGCTGCATCAGCGCCGGTGGAAAGACGTCGAACGCCGCTGCGACGGGCGTGTGGGTCGTGAAGACGTTGCCGGCGCGCGTTGCCCAGAGCGCCGTCATGAAGTCGCAGGCATTCTGCTCGGCGAACCGGCGCGCGCGCTCCAGCGTGGCGAAGGCTGCGTGCCCCTCGTTCAGATGGCACACGTCCACGACGTAGCCGAGCGCCTCCAGAGCGCGCCAGCCGCCGATACCGAGCACGATCTCCTGCATCAGGCGCGATTCACCGTCACCCGCGTAGAGCTTTGCGGTGATCGCTCGATCGTAGGGCGTGTTGAGCGGATCGTCGCTGTCGAGCAGATAGAGCGGCACGCGTCCCACGTCCGCGCGCCAGATGCGCAAGCGCAAGTCGCGTCCGGGCAGTTCGACGCCGATGCGCAGTGGCATTCCCTCCGCGTCCGTGAGGCGCGTGACGGGCAGCGACCCCGGGGAGTTGACGGCGTAGATCTCGAGCTGGCGCCCTTCAGCGTCGAGCATCTGCCGGAAATAGCCCTCGCGGTAGAAGATGCCGACGGCGACGAGCGGTACGCCGAGATCGCTTGCCGTCTTCAGATGGTCACCCGCCAGAACGCCGAGCCCGCCGGAGTAGAGCGGCAGCGCATCGGTGAGACCGTATTCCATGCTGAAGTACGCGGTGAGCGGCGGCGACTCGGCAGGATGCGCATGCTGGTACCAGCTCGGTCGCGTGAGGTATTCGCGCTCGTGGCGCGCGAGGTGCTCGAGACGCCAGAGGAACTCGCCGTCGTAGGCGAGCTTCTCGTAGCGGCTGCGCGGCGTGTTGCGCAGGACGAGCACGGGATTGCGGGTCTGCTCCCAGACCTCCGCATTGAGCGTCGACCAGACGTAGTCCGCCCCGTGGTTCCAGACCCAGCGCAGGTTGCGCGCGAGGGGTTCGAGGGCGCGCAGCGATTCGGGCAACTGCGGCAGACGTTCGGCAGGCTGCGTCATGGGAGAGCGACCCGGGCGATCTCGCTGCGCCGATTCTACCGCCGGCGGCCGAATGTCCCGATCGTCATTTACCGCACCCCGGTCGCGCCGCGCATCGCGCGTCAGGTGAGTTCGAACAGGTGCGTGGCGACCGCCACCACATGGGTCAGCACGAGGCCGATCAACACCCGAGCGCCGACGACGTGCACCCCACGCCAGTCGAGCGACGCGGACGTTCCCTGTGCCAGCAACCACCCCGCCCCGCTGATGGCCACGACGAGCAACGCCGCAAGCAGCAGGCCCTCGATGACGGCATGGAGCCCGCCGCCCTCGGCCACGGGCAGGCGTCCGCGGCACAGACCCGTCAGGTCGCGAGCCAGCGGACGAGCCTCGCCGGCCAGCCAGGGATACAAGGTCCGCCAGCGGCCCGCGCGCGTACAGGCGTGCGCGTAGGGCAGGGCCAGCAGCAGGCACAGCACGCCGAGCACGACGTGCGCGTAATCGAAAAAGCCGGCGCGGTCCGGGATGCGGCGCAGCATCGCCACCCAGGGACTCGTGAAGCAGAGCCAGGCGCAGAGCAAGACGATGACGACGTGCAGGCGGTTCTGCCGCGTTTCGCATCCCGCATCGGGGCCGCCGCCGGTCGGCCCGGAAGACCCGGGGCCTGAATCGACCACGTTCGCTGGTTCCGATCCCATCGCTCGCGCCGTCAGGTTGCGCCCTGACGCGCGGCCAGCGCCGACACCTGGGCCGCGAATGCCCTGACCTTGTCCCAGTCGGTAAACTCGACGTGGGTGTGCAGGTCGGTCGGGCCCTTGGTCAGCGTCATGATCAGGCGGATCGCGTAGCGGTCGAACACGCCGTAGCGCTGGTAGTCCAGTACGCCGCCGAAGATGCCGATCAGCCGGGGCTGCCAGGGCGACTTCGCGACGAATTCGCGCACGTACTGGTTCGTCTGCGGCGTCTGCCGCGTCGGCTTGCGCGCGATCAGACTCACCGAAAAGAACGCGCTCGGCAAACGCCCGAGCAACTCGGCGTTCGCACGCACGAAGTCGGTCACCTCGGCATGGTGCTTGCCATGGCGGATGCTCGAGCCGACGACGATCGCGTCGTAGGCCGCGGCATCCGCCGCACCCCGCGCCAGCGGCCGCACGACGACTTCGTCGCCGCGGGTGGCCGCCTCGGCCCCAATGAACTCGCCGATCTTGAGCGTGTGGCCGTAGAAGGATGAATAGAGCAGCAGGATCCTGGACACGCTTGGGCCACCCCGTCCGGGCCGTTCGTTCGCGGAACATGCGCCCGCAACGGGCGACGCGCGAAATTGTACCGGCGCGGCGAGATGAAGCGTCCATCGGTAGTCGCCGCGCCCCAAGAGCCGAGCGGTGGGCTCAGACCCGACCCCAAGGCTCATCTGGTGAGCTTCGCACCTGCGATGGTGTCATCCACGGGCGAGCACCCCGGTGCCCTGGGGGCAAACCGGGGTCGCCTGCCGGGACGGCGGTGGCGGTGCCAGGGACGGTGCCGCTGCCGCTCTCGTCATGCCGGCCGCCGTCCGTGACTCACCGATGGCTGCCAAGCGCGGTTACGCACGGTGGTCAGGACCGGACAACGAGCCAGGTCGAAATGTTCCTGCCGCGCACCGCGGGTTGCGACGAAGCAGATGTCAGCGCAGACTTTTCGCGTCGTCACCTGCCCTCGAGCGCCCAGATGTCCCGCGTTGCCCGTCGTTGCGCTTGCCCGGTCACCGCGATCGCCGCCGTGTCGACGGGCGCCCTGTTGCTGGTGACTGCGCCACGCCCGGCCGTAGCCGACATCGTCACCGGCAAGGTCACGCCCGCCAACGCGAAGGTGAGGCTGCTGAACGCCGCCGGCGAGACCGTCGCCGAGCTGGCGGCCGGCCCCTACCAGGTGCAGCTCCCGGTCGGCAAGTACAAGGCACGCTGCGACGCGCCGAAGGAGAAGACGATGGACGTGCTCGTGCTGTCCGAGCCGGTCACCGTCAACATCGACTGCAACTGACGGCGACCCGGTGATGGGCAGCGAATCCCCCGCCCCCCAGCCCCGCGACTGGCGCGAGAACGTCAGGTTCGTCGCGAGCGTCGTCAACAGCCTCGCGGTGCCGCTGCTCACCGTCGCCGCCACGGCGGTCGGCATCCATGCGACGAACACGCTCAAGGAGCGCGAGATCGCGATCGCGACGGAGAACAACGCGCAGTCGCTGCGCAACCAGCGCGAGGAATCGGAGACCAACCTGCGCTCGGCGATGTTCCGCGAGCTCGTCGGGCCGCTGCTGCAGAGCGAGACCGAGGCGGCCGGCCGGGGCGAGGGCGCGGATCTGCCCCGCGCACAGCGCCTCGCGCTGCTCGCCGAGCTGCTGGCGCTCAATTTCCACGAGCATTTCGAGCTGGGACCGCTGTTGCGCTACGTTGACACGCTGCCCGGGCAGACCGACGAGGCGCGCCAGCGGCTGCGCAGCACTTCGCGCCGCGTGATCTCGCGCCAGCTCGCGCCACTGCTGTCGTCGGCCGTGAGCAGCGACCAGGCACACCCGGCGTTTCTCGAGGTCTCGCTGAACGCCGACGTCGCCGAATCGGCCGGACAGCCGATCTCGTGCGCGCTGCCCGCCGGCGTCGAGGCCAGCACGGCCGTGCAGGGCTCGCTGACGATGCAATGCTCGAGCACGGCGATGGGGGCGCCGCTGCGCATCGTCTCGCCCGATGGCAGAGACAGCCTGCAGGTGATCGTGCGAGCCGTGAGCTGGGCGGCGCAGACCGTCGGCATCTACTCCGTGCTGCTCGGACCGAACGGCGAGTCGCAGGCGCACACGCCGCCGATCGAGTTCACGCTGTCGCCCTATTCGTTCCCGTTTTCGGACAACACGCTGCTGCCGAGCGGCAATCGTTTCGGCATCTATCTCACGCGCATCGACGACATCCCCGGGGTCGCGCGCATCATGCGGTTGTCGTTCGTCTGGTTCCCGAAGGACTTCGTGCCGCCCCGCGAGCGGCCGTTCGACCTCGACGTCAACAATCCGCCGGTCGTTCCACCCGACGTGACGGACGAAACGCACGGCCACAACTGACGCAGCAGCTCGCGACCACGGCTGCCCGTGCGCCCGGCACTGAATCTCATGATTCGCTGCCGTCCACTGTCCGGGGAGTCGCGCGGACAACCCGGGCCGGTTCCGCGATCCTCGTCCGGGCGTCCACGACCGGCGCCGACGAGCGTGCGCGGTGCGACATTCACCTGGCGATCAATGGCATCGCCCGATGGCATCGTCGCGGAGCTGCGCAACACGGGTCGAGCCGTGACATAATCGGCCGCGACCGACCGTGAGCCGATGCGAAACGGCGGCTGGGCGAGGCACCCGGATTACGCGCTGAACTCCTCACCGACGAGCGGACGGGCCCCGGCCAGCGATGACCCTGACCCTGATCGTGTTGTTGCCGTTCGCCGGCGCCCTGGTCGCCGCCGTCCTGCCGTCGAAGGCGCGCAATGCCGAGGCCTGGCTCGCCGGTTTCGTCACGCTGACCTGCACCGCGCTCGTCTTCAGCCTGTTCCCGGCGATCGCCGACGGCGGCGTGGTTCGCGAGCGCTGGACCTGGGCGCCGCAGCTCGGTCTCGCTTTTTCGCTGCGCCTGGACGGCTTCGCCTGGCTGTTCGCGCTGCTGGTGTCGATGATGGGCGCGCTGGTCGTGCTCTACGCGCGCTACTACCTCTCGCCCGAAGACCCCACACCACGCTTTTTCGCATTCCTGCTCGCCTTCATGGGCGCGATGCTCGGCATCGTGCTCTCGGGCAACCTGGTGCAGCTCGCGGTGTTCTGGGAGCTGACCAGCCTGACCTCGTTCATGCTGATCGGCTACTGGTATCACCGCCGCGATGCGCGGCGCGGCGCGCGCATGTCGATGATGATGACCGTGGCGGGCGGGCTGTGCCTGCTCGCCGGTGTCGTCATGCTGGGCGCGGTCGTCGGCAGCTACGAGCTCGACGAGGTGCTCGCCGCCGGCGATGCCGTCCGCTCCCATGCCACCTACCCTGCCATCGCCACGCTGATCGCGCTCGGCGCGTTGACCAAGAGCGCGCAGTTCCCGTTCCAGTTCTGGCTGCCGCACGCGATGGCGGCGCCGACGCCGGTGTCTGCCTACCTGCACTCGGCCACCATGGTCAAGGCAGGTGTCTTCCTGCTGGCCCGGCTCTGGCCAGTGCTCGCCGGCACGGACCTGTGGTTCCTGATGATCGCCGGTGCCGGCCTCGCCTCGCTGCTGCTCGGCGGGCTCGCCGCGGTGTTCCAGCGCGACATGAAGGGCGTGCTCGCCTATTCGACCATCAGCCACCTGGGGCTCATGACGCTGCTGCTCGGCATGAACGACCCGCTCGCGCTGGTGGCAGCCGTGTTCCACCTGATGAATCACGCCACCTTCAAGGCGTCGCTGTTCATGGCGGCAGGCATCGTCGACCACGAGACCGGCACGCGCGACCTGAAGCGCCTGAGCGGACTCGCCCACGCCATGCCGATCACCGCGACCGTAGCCACCGTCGCCGCCGCGGCCATGGCCGGCGTGCCGCTGCTGAACGGCTTCCTGTCGAAGGAGATGTTCTTCTCCGCCACGACCGTCGCCGGCGAGGGGGTACTGGTGCGTGTCGGCCTGCCTGCGGCCGCGACGCTCGCCGGCATGTTCAGCGTGGCCTACTCGATCCGCTTCATCCATCAGGTGTTCTTCGGCCGTCCGGCCACCGACCTGCCGCGGACGCCGCACGAGCCGACGCGCGGCATGCTGCTGCCGAGCCTGCTGCTGGTGCTCGGCTGCGTGCTGGTCGGCGTGCTGCCTGGGTACACCATCGGTCCGTTTCTCGCCACCGCCGTGGGCGCGATCCTCGGTGCGCAGGTGCCGCATTACAGCCTCGCGCTCTGGCACGGCTTCGACGCGCCGGTGGTCATGAGCGCGCTCGCGCTCACCGGCGGCTACCTGATCTACCTGTTCCTGTACAAGCGGCACGAACGCGCCACAGGCGAGCCGCTGATGCGCGCACCGGTCGACGGCCGCCGCGCATTCGACGTCGCCATGGTAACGGTCGTGCGCATGAGCGACCGGCTGACCCGCGTGGTCAGCTCGCGTCGGTTGCAGATGCAACTGCTGCTGCTCGTACTGGTGGCGATCGCCGCCGCGGTGGTGCCTCTTTGTGGCGCTGGTTGGCAGACGGGCGACATGCCGTTCACGCCCCTGAACCCAGTGTTCGCGCTGCTGTGGCTGGTCGGCGCGACCTGCGCGATCGGCGCCGCGATCCAGGGAAAATACCACCGGCTCGCGGCGCTGATCATGGTCGGCGGCGCAGGACTCGTGACGGCGCTCACGTTCGCCTGGTTTTCGGCGCCCGACCTGGCGCTGACCCAGTTGGCGGTGGAGGTGGTGACGACGGTGCTGCTGCTGCTCGGCCTGCGCTGGATGCCGCGCCGGCTCGAGGACGCCTCAGCGCATCGGCGCAGCGCCCGCGATCGTGCGAGGCGCGGGCGCGACTTCGTGGTCGCCGTTGCCGCGGGTCTCGGGCTCGCTGGCCTCGCCTGGGCTGCACTGACCCGCGCACCGGTCGAAGTGCTCGCACCCCACTTCGTCGCGCGCGCGCTGCCCGAAGGCGGCGGGCGCAACGTCGTCAACGTGATCCTGGTCGACTTCCGCGGCCTCGACACACTGGGCGAGATCACGGTCGTCGCGGTCGTGGCGCTCACCGTGTACGCGCTGCTGCGCCGCTTCCGTCCCGCGCCCGAGAGCCGGGCCAGCCTGCGCGCGCACCAGGAAGCCGCGGCGCGCGCGGCACTCGAGACCGGCGACGGCCTGCCCGAAGGGGACATGAGGATCCCGGCGGCGATCACGCGTGTGCTGATGCCATTCGCGGGCCTGGTGTCGGTGTACTTCCTGCTGCGCGGCCACAACGCGCCCGGCGGCGGCTTCGTCGGCGGCCTGGTCATGGCCACCGCGATCATCGTGCAGTACATGACCAGCGGTGTGCTGTGGGTCGAGTCGCGGCTGCGCATCCATCCGCAGACCTGGATCGCGCTCGGCCTGCTCGGCGCGGGCAGCGCGGGCCTCGTGGCGTGGTTCGCCGGCGCACCCTACCTGAGCAGCATCGAGTGGCATGGTCAGTTGCCGCTGATCGGCGCGCTGCATCTGTCGACCGTGCTGCTGTTCGACCTGGGCGTGTTCATGGTCGTGGTCGGCTCGTCCGTGCTGATGCTCGTCGCCATCGCTCATCAATCGCTGCGCCGCTCGCACCGCGTCGCGGCGGCGGAAGCCGCTGTCGCGGCCGACGCCGCGCGCGGGGAGTCCGCCTGATGGAAGTCGTCTTCGCGCTCGCAATCGGCGTGCTCGGCGGCTCGGGCGTGTGGCTGCTGCTGCGTCCGCGCACGTTTCAGGTCATTCTGGGTCTCGCACTGCTCTCCTACGCCGTCAACCTGTTCATTTTCGGCATGGGCCGGCTGGTGACCGACCAGCCGCCGCTCATCCGTGCCGACGACCCGGTCGACTTCGCGCTCTACGCCGATCCGGTGCCGCAGGCCCTGGTGCTCACGGCCATCGTGATCGGCTTCGCGACGACGGCGCTGTTCCTGGTCATGCTGCTCGTGCTGCGCGGTCTGACCGGCACCGATCACGTCGATGGACGGGAGCGGGAGGAATGACGGGCGTCTGGTTGCACCACCTGCCGGTGGTCCCGATCATCACTCCGCTGCTGGCGGGTGCGCTCACGCTGCTGCTGCGCGACGCGCAGCGCCCGCTGCGTGTGAGCCTCGTGCTCACCTCGGTGCTGGTGCAGGTTGCGACCGCCGGCGCGCTGCTGTACCTCACCACCGACGCGATGCCCGACATGTGGACCGAGGGCGTCGGCGTCTATGCGCTCGGCGGCTGGCCGCCGCCCTTCGGCATCATCCTCGCGGTCGACCGGCTCGCCGCGATGATGCTGCTGCTCACCTCGCTGGTCGCGAGCGCGGCGCTCGTCTACTCGCTTGCCAACTGGGACCGGGTCGGACCAGGCTTCCACTCGATGTTCCAGTTCCTGCTGGTGGGGCTGAACGGTGCGTTCCTGACCGCCGACCTGTTCAACCTGTTCGTGTTCTTCGAGGTGCTGCTCGCCTCCTCCTATGGCCTGCTGGTGCACGGCTCGGGCCCCGAGCGCGTGCGCTCCGGTCTGCATTACGTCGCGGTCAACCTGTCGTCCTCGCTGCTGTTCCTGATCGGCGTGGCGATGATCTACGGCATGACGGGCACGCTCAACATGGCCGACCTGCCGCAGCGCGTGGCCGCGCTCGCGGTGCGCGACCGGCCGCTGTTCGAGGCCGGCGCGGCGCTGCTCGGCGTCGCGTTCCTGGTCAAGGCCGGCGCCTGGCCGCTGAACTTCTGGCTGCCGACAGCCTACGCGGCCGCGAGCGCGCCTGTGGCGGCGATCTTCGCGGTGCTCACCAAGGTCGGCGTCTACGCCGTGCTGCGCGTGGGCACCCTGCTCGCCTCCGCCGACGCTGCGACCTCGTTCATCGACGTCGGGTTGTTCTGCGGCGGCATGGCGACCGTCGCCGGCGGCGTCATCGGCATGCTCGCCGGCCAGCAGTTGAGCCGCCTGATCGCCTACGCCGTCGTGGTCTCGTCCGGCCTGCTGCTCGCGGCGCTCGGTCTGCAGGACCGGTCGCTGACCGCGCCGCTGATGTTCTACCTGCTGAGTTCCGTACTCGGCACCGGCGCCTTCTTCATGCTGAACGGCATGACCGAACGCATGCGCCTGACGCCGGTGCGGACGCAGGCGCCCGACGTCGAACCGCTGCCCGACGAGGCCTGGCGCGGCTTCGAGACCAGGGAGCCGCCCGAACCACGCTCGCCGGACGAGGAGATCGGCATCGCCATCCCGGCGGCGATGGCCTTTCTCGGTCTGGGCTTCGTCAGCTGCGTGCTGCTCGTCGCCGGCCTGCCGCCGCTCTCCGGATTCGTCGCCAAGTTCGCACTGCTGCACGAGGTGGTCGCCACCTCGGGTGGCGCGCCGCTGTCGTTCGAGCGGTGGGGCCTGGTGCTCGCGGTGCTGGTCGCCGGTCTCGCCTCGGTCATCGGACTCTCACGCGTGGGGCTGCGGCTCTTCTGGTCCGTGACCGGCCGCACGACGCCGCGCCTGCGGCTGGTCGAGGTGGGGCCGGTCGCGCTGCTCGTGGGGCTCAGCATCGCGCTCGCACTTGGCGCGGGGCCCGTGATGACCTACCTTGAGTCGGCCGCCAACTCGTTGCACTCGCCCGAGGTGTACATCCGCGTGGTGCAGTCCCTGCAGACGGCGGTTCAGGGAGCCACCCCGCCGTGAAACAGCAAGGTGCGCCGTTCCTGCTCGGCCTCGTCCTCCTGGCGACATGGCTGTTGCTCAACGCCAGCGTGGCGCCGGGACAGGTGCTGCTGGGCGTCTTGTCCACCATGGGGCTGCTTGCGCTCGCCGCCCGGCTGCGTCCGGTGCGCGCGCGTCTGTACCGTCCGCTGCTGCTGCTGCCGCTGCTCGCGACCGTGGTCGTCGACGTCGTGCGTTCAAACGTTGCCGTCGCACGCATCGTGCTCGGCCTGGCCGGCCGGCGCCCGGTCCATGCCGGCTTCCTCGACATTCCGCTGGATCTGCGCGATCCGCACGGACTCGCCCTGCTCGCCGCGATCATCACCTCGACGCCCGGCACCTCCTGGGCGGGCGTTTCCCCCGACCGCACGCGGCTCACACTGCACGTCCTGGACCTGCAGGATGACTCGTACTGGATCGAGACGATCAAACGACGCTACGAACGGCCGCTGATGAGGATCTTCGAACCATGAGTCCTGCGACGACGCTCGCCACGGTGTTCGCAAACGCGGTGGATTTCGCGCAGCTCTGCTTCGCGATTGCGATGCTGTTCGCGACCGTCCGTCTGGTGAGGGGTCCTGCCGCACAGGACCGTGTGCTGGCGCTCGACACGCTCCACGTCAACGGCATGCTGACGCTGCTGACGCTCGGCATCCGCTCGCAGTCGACCGCCTATTTCGACATGGCGCTGCTGATCGCACTGTTTGGTTTCGTCGGCACACTGGCGCTGGCGCGGTTCCTGCTGCGCAGCGAGGTGATCGAGCCATGACCGGCGACCTGCCCTTGTGGGTGACGATTCCCGGCACGCTGCTGCTCGTGACCGGCGGACTCGTGACGCTGATCGGCTCGCTCGGGCTGCTGCGTCTGCCCGACTTCTATGCCCGCATGCACGGGCCGTCGATGGGCACCACGATCGGCACGGCGACCGTGCTTCTCGCGTCTCTGCTGGTCTCCTCGGCGGCGACAGGGCGGCCGGTGATCCACGAGCTGCTGCTCACTGTACTGGTCGTGATGAGCGCACCCGTGTCATCGATGACGCTGCTCAAGGCAGCCCGGCACCGGGCGGTGCAGCGACTGAAGTGAGGGCGACCGGAACGCCGGCTCAACCCTCGATCCCCAAACGCTCCAGGACGACCGCAACGACGCGGTCGCAATGCGCGCCGGCGAACTCGAACACCCCGTGCTGGGCGAGGTCGAGATCGCGCGCGAGCGACTCACGCAGCAGGCTGCGGGCCCGGAACTGCCGCGACCGCACCGTCGCTTCGGTCAGGTTCAGGCATGCGGCCGTCTCCTCGACGCTGAGCTCTTCCACGCAGCGCAGCACGAAGACGACGCGGAAGCTCTCCGGCAGCGCATCGATCCTGCGCTCCAGCAGGGTGCGCAGTTGCTCCCGCGCTGCGGCGTGATCGGGAGCTTCCAGCGTCGAGGTCGCCATCGGGTCCAGGGTCTCCGGGTCGGGGTGCGAGTACATCGGCGCCACGTTGTTCCTGCGCGCGTGGCGTCGCAGTCGGGCGAGGCATTCGTTCAGGACCAGCCGCGACAGCCAGGTGCCGAGCGCCGACTCACCCCGGAACTGCCCGAAGCAGCGATAAGCCGCCAGGTAAGCCTCCTGCAGCGCGTCCTCGGCCTCGGCAGCGTCGCGCAGCGTGGCGCAGCGTGGCGCGGGCCAGCCGGAAGAGCCGCCGGTTGTAGCGGCGCATCAGCACTTCGAAGGCAGCGCGCTCGCCGCCGACGATGCGCCGGGTCAACGCGAGATCGTCATCGACGGCGACCGCCCGCGCCAATGGTGTCATTTCGGCGCGTCTCCGCCGAGCGTCGATTTCAGGTGCTTCGCATGTTCGAGGTGACTGACGAACGCGGGCCGCACCTTGACGAGCAGCGCCTGCAGCTCGGCATTCTTCGCGCCTGGAATCAGCGTCCTGTCGAGCGCATCGATGACGGTCTGGTGGTAGGTCACCTCGTGATCGACGTACGCCGCATCGAATGACTTGCCCGTCAGCCCGCGCAGGTGCACCAGGTTGTCGTTGCCACCCCTGGTCAGGCTCTCGCTCGTCGCGTTGGGCCTGGGCGTGACGTTCAGTTTCTTCACCAGCGCGGTCGCCTGTACGTTGACTGCAGTGTGGTCGGTCACCATGCGATCGGCCAGGGCGCGGATCTCGGTCGATTGAGTCTTGCCCTGCGCGAGCTTGCCCGCGTCAATGTCGACCTGGTTGGCCGCCACGACGATGGCGGCGATTTCCGCGTCCGTCGGACCTTCGGCCACGGCCAGCGCGGCGGTGGCCGACGCCAAGGACAGTGCGAGCACACACGCCGGTGTCCAGATCCAGTGGTTCATCGCGTATCCCTCCTGCCGTGCCGGGCAGCGCCCGGTGGCTTCAGTTCATGACGGGTCCATGGCATTGGATGTCACCAATCCGGCGCGCGTTCCCACCCGTGGCAGGGAATCCGACGACGGTCCGGGCGGCCTGTGAGGCGAGCCTGAAGCGCCTGCGCCCGAGCGCATGGACCTGTACCAGCTTCACCGGATCGATCCACAGGCGCCGCTCGAGGAGTCGATGGGCGGGCTTGCGCGGCTGCAACGCGAGGACAGGATCCGGCAGGTCGGCGCATCGAGCTCCACGACGGACGATCCGGATCGCACGCGGCGCTCGCCTGGTCCTCGCCAGCCGGTCCGGACCTGACACGGCCCAGATGCCGCAAGATGGCAGATCGACATCGTCGGTCAGGACGATGCGGGTGGTGCCGCTGATGAAGCATATCTGCGGTTGATCTTGCGGCCCGCGTCGTGACTCATCGCGCACTTGCGGCAGACCCGGATACCCGGACGACACCGGCAGTGCCAGCCTGACGGCGTGGACAGGTCGTTCCCCGGCAAGGAGGGCGTCCGGATGTTCCGCATGAACACGGCCTCGCTGCGAGCCACGCTGGAGCAGCTCCAGCAGGCCAGCCACGATCACCACGAATGGCGCGAGCACCTCAGCCGCGCGATCGTCTGCCAGCTGACGGTCGATCCGATCGAACTCGCGGCCGATGCCCACCGGCATTGCCGGTTCGGCCAGTGGTATTATGCGGAGGCCTCGGCGGACATGCGGCGCCAGCCGCTCATCGGCGCCATGGCGGCCGAGCACGAGCGGGTCCACGTCCTGGCCGCGCGGATGCTGCTCGGGCTCGCGCGAGGCGAGCGCATCCTGCCCGACGAGTACGACGAATTCGTCGCGGCAAACGACCGCCTGCGCAGGGAACTGGATTCGCTGCGCCACGAAATCCAGGACATCCTGCGTGGTTGCGACCCGCTGACCGGTGCCCTCGGACGTGCACGGCTGCTGCCGGACCTGCGCGAATGGCGGGAGCTCGCGAACCGCGACATCCAGTCCTGCTGCATCGCCTTCATGGACGTGGATCACCTCAAGACGCTGAATGACGGTCACGGACACACGGTCGGCGACCAGGTGCTGGCCCGGATGATCGAGCACCTTGCCGGGCATCTGCGGCCGTACGACAAGGTGTATCGGTACGGCGGCGACGAGTTCGTCGTCTCGCTGCCGGCGACGGATCTCGCGCACGCCGAGCGCCTGATCGAGCGCATCCGCGCCAGCCTGGCCCAGGTGCCTTTGGTGGTCGCGGCAGATGGCTCGCCCATACACGCCACCGCATCGTTCGGGATCGCGCTGCTCGCCCCCGACATCAGCGTCGAGGAGTCCATCGACCGCGCGGACCGCGCCCTGTTGCTCGCCAAGACACTCGGGCGCAACCGCGCGATCAGCTGGGATCCCGCCATCGTCACAGGCACGGCGCTCTCGTTCACGCCCGAGGGCGAGGTCGCGACTTGACGTTCAGTGCAGCACGCCGCGCTTCTCGAGCGAGCGCGAATAGAGATAGAGCGCGACTGCGACGACGAAGATGATGCCGGTGAAGATGCGCGACCCGGTGTCGGCGAAGATCGCGAGGCCGTTCGAGAGCAGATAGTTGTGAATGGTCGTGAGGACCATCGCCACCAGCGACGCCAGGAACACCGGCACCGCGAAACGCCGGCGCAGCAGCAGCAGCACCGAGCCGAGCACCCCACTCCAGACGGCGATCGCCCATGTCGCAACGACCCACGCCGGAAAGCCGTAGAAATATTCGAGCTGCTCGGGAGTGAACGCAGCCATGTAGGCCTCGTTCCTGGTCTGCGTCATCACGTAGTCGAATGCGCCGACGGCGTTCCAGCAAAGCGCCACGGCACCGGCGACCCACACATGCCAGGGCGTGCGCGCCGGCTCCAGCAAGACAGGCCCGGTCATCGTCGATTCGCTCATGATTCCCTCCTGCGTCGAGCGGACCATACACTGGTACCGGCGCGCGATGTGTAGGCGGACGCCTATGCCGGGGCAGCGCCTCGGGGGAAAGTTCGGTGTGCGGCACGCCCACCGGCGGCGGGCGCTCGCGAGGATCTTCGTACCATTCGGTCACGGCCAGGACTCCGCTGGAACCTCGGCATTGTGGGGTCAGACCCCACTTCCGGCCGCCATCGGGGCCTGCCCCCTGACAGCGGTGGCCGGAGCCGCTAGTCTGCCCGGATGCAACACCTGATCCGGCATGTCCTGGCGGCCAGCCTGCTGGCCACGTCCTGCAGCGTCCTCGCCGCCCCGCCCTCGTTCTCCGAAGCCGCTTACCGCGAGCACATCGCGGTGCTCGCCTCTGACGAGTTCGAGGGACGCGCGCCGGGCACCGCCGGCGAAAGGAAGACCATCGACTATATCGCGAAGCAGTTCGAGGCGGCGGGCCTGCGCGGCGCCATCGACGGCCGCTTCCTGCAACCCGTGCCGGTCGTGGAAATCACGCCACAGGCAGACCTGGCACTCCAGGTGACGGCAGCGACCGGACAGAGCCTGGCCCTGAAGACGCCCGACGACGTCGTCGTCTGGACGAAGCGGCCGGTGCCCGAGTCGCGCATCGCGAATGCCGAAGTCGTCTTCGCGGGCTACGGCGTCGTCGCGCCCGAGTACGGCTGGAACGACTACGCCGGGCTCGACGTGCGCGGCAAGCTCGTGCTCGCGCTGGTCAACGATCCGGGCTACGCGACCGGGGATCCGGGACTCTTCACCGGCAACGCGATGACCTATTACGGCCGTTGGGACTACAAGTTCGCCGAGGCAGTGCGCCAGGGTGCCGCGGGCCTGCTCGTGGTGCACGAGACGAAGGCGGCGGGCTACCCGTGGGACGTGCCGCGCAACGGCGCCACCAAGCCGCAGTTCGACCTGCGCATCGACGATCCCGCGCGCCAACGTCTCGCGATCGAGGGCTGGATCACCGAGGACGCCGCGGCACGACTGCTGGCGTTCGCAGGCCAGGACTTCGCGTCGGCGAAGACCGCCGCCTCGCAGCGGGGATTCCGCAGCCGCGCGCTCGGCGTCGCGGCGAGCGTCGGCGTGAAGAACGGCGTGAACTACGAGACCACGTACAACGTCGTCGGCATCCTGCCGGGCATCGAGCGCCCGCGGGAGGCGTTCGTCTATACCGCGCACTGGGACCACCTGGGCCGCAGCCGCACCGCGCAGCCCGGCGAGGACGCGATCTTCAATGGCGCGCAGGACAACGCCACGGGCATCTCGGCCTTGATCGAGCTCGCGCGGACCTTTGCCCACACGACGCCGAGACCGGGGCGCTCGATGCTGTTCGTCGCGGTGACGGCCGAGGAATCCGGCCTGCTCGGCAGCGAGCACTTCGTCGCCCACCCGCCGGTGCCCGTCGCACAGATGGTCGGCGGTCTCAACATGGACAACCTGTATTCCGTCGGGCGCACGCGTGACGTCACCGTCATCGGCTTCGGCAAGTCCGACCTCGAGGAGGACCTGCGACGTGCGGCCGCGACGCAGGGCCGTGTGCTGGTGCAGGAGCCGGCACCCGAAAAGGGCTTCTACTACCGCTCCGACCACTTCAGCCTCGCGCGTCAGGGCGTGCCGATGCTCTACACCAAGGCGGGCGTCGACAGCTCGACCCGCGGCGTCGACTGGGGCAAGCGCTGGCTCGACGACTACACCGCAGTGCGCTATCACAAGCCTGCGGACGAGTATGACCCGGCGTGGGACGTGAGCGGCACGCTGCAGGATCTTGCGCTCTACTACGACGTCGGACTTGCGCTCGCCAACTCCGACCGCTGGCCCAACTGGCGCGAAGGAACAGAGTTTCGCGCGATTCGCGACCGCAGCCGGGCCGCCCGCTAGTGTAGTGCTTCATTCTGTTTGGAGCTTAACCGCCGATTGGCCCGGATAACCTTCTGCAGGATGTCGGTGGCCTTGGCGGTCCAAATGAAGGGTTTGGGCTTGTCGTTATGCGTAGCGAT
>WBZL01000079.1_pt1 | contig 91264 bp, 78 predicted proteins | sample 5204291 | NCBI WGS metagenome assembly WBZL01 (sample SAMN12344345, study PRJNA552823) | activated sludge metagenome | biome: Activated sludge suspended growth; feature: Nitrification reactor; material: Wastewater; isolation source: activated sludge from nitrification reactor of wastewater...
GCCGCGAACGGCGGCTGGCCGGCGGGACTGGAACGCCTGGCGGTCGCGCTGACCGCGCTCGCCGAGCGCGCTGCGGGCACGGGGACCGAGGCTTGAAGGGCGGCGTGATGCAGCGCTCGATCGACCTCGGTGCGGCCAGCGTGGTGGTGCGCTCGCCGCTTCGCGAGTTCAATGCCCAGCTCGACCTGCTCTACCGCGACCATTCGCAGGCAGGGGACAGCGGCTTCGCGGACGTGCGCGTCGCGCTGCTCCCCGGGCCGCCCTGGCGCGTGTGGGGCCCGCAGGTACGCCTGTGGTCGGAGGCCTCCTGCCCCTTCGACCCCTACCCGCTCGACAGCGCCCTGCCTCTTTTCGAATGGGGCACCAACTGGCTGCTGGCGCAGCGCCTCAACGCGCATGTACTGCTGCATGCAGGCGTGGTCGCGCGCGAGGACCGTGCCCTGATCCTTCCCGCCGCACCGGGCTCGGGCAAGAGCACGCTGACCTGCGCCCTTCACCTCGCAGGCTGGCGCTTCCTCTCGGACGAGTTCGGGGTGCTGGATACCGAATCCGGACTGCTGCACCCCCTGCTCAAGCCCGCAGCGCTGAAGAATCGCTCGATCGACATCATCGGCGGCCAGCCGGGCGCGGTCCTCGGCCCCGTCTTTGCCGGTACGCGCAAGGGCGACGTGGCGCACTTCGCACCCGACCGTGCGAGCGTCGCAGCACGCCGCCGGCCGGTCACACCCGCGCTCGTGGTGTTCCCGAGATATCGCGAAGGCGCAGCCCTGCGCTGCGAACCGGTGCGCCGGGCGGAGGCCGCGATGCGGCTGGGGCTCAACAGTTTCAATTACCGCAAGCTCGGCCCGGTCGGCTTCGACGCCATCCTCCGCCTCGCGCGCACGGCCCCCGCCTGGGAGATCGAGTATGGCGCGCTCGCCGACGCCCTCCCCTGCATCGAGCAGCTATTCGGAAAAGCCTCATGAGCACGCATCCGGCGGCCGACTGTGCCCTGCTGCTGCGCGGCCTTCACGAAGCCCTCGAGATCCCGGAGGCGCGCTGGGATCGGGTGCTGCGGCTCGCGCGCATGACCGGCCTGCATGGCCGCCTCGCCGCCGCCAACGCGGACAATCCGACCGTGTCGGAGCGGGTCCGCCGCCATCTGCTGTCGGCGACGAGGATGGCGGACTTCAGCGCGCGCATGCTCGACGCCGAGCTGCGCGACGTGGCCCCGCTGTGCGGCGGCGATTTCCCGGTGATCGCCCTGAAGGGCGGCGCCTACGCACTGCAGGCGCTCGGCTTCGCCCGCGGCCGCTTCGTCTCCGACATCGACCTGCTGGTGCCCGCACGCGCCCTGCGCACCATGGAGGCGAGGCTGCACGCCGCGGGCTGGGAGAGCGCGGCGCTGGACCCCTACGATGAACGCTACTACCGCGACTGGAGCCACGAGACGCCCCCCCTGCGCTTCCCGGGCCATTTCCTCGAACTCGACCTGCATCACGCGATCACGCCGGTGACCGGGCGGCGCCATTTCGATCCGGCGCCGCTGTTCGACGAGAGCTTGCCGATCGCCGGCAGCCGCTTCCGCGTGCTGTCGGCGCGGGACCAGGTGCTGCATGCCTGCGTGCATTGCTTCCAGGACGGCGATCTCGCCCTGCGCGTGCGCGAGATCGCCGACATCGACGGTCTGCTGCGCAGCTTCGCCGGCACGACGGGCTTCTGGCCGGGCCTCGTCGAGCGTGCCAATGCGCTCGGGCTGGGCCGTCCGCTCTGGTATGGGCTGCATTTCGCGCGCAGCTGGATGCAGACGCCGGTCCCCCAGGAGGTCCTGAGCGCCCTTCCCGGCCCCGCCGCCGTACTCCGCCGGCCGATGGAGGCCTGCATCTCGCTCGCCCTGCTCCCGCCCGACCCCGATCGGCCACCCGGCCTGTCGGTGCGATTCGCGCGGCGGCTGGCACTCGCGCGCTATCACCTGCTGCGCATGCCCCTGCACATGCTCCTGCCCCACCTCGCGCGCAAGGCCTGGTTGCGCACACGCCGCCGCACACCCGACGGTGCGAATGAAAACGCCGGCGGCGGACCCTGAAAACGGGTCGGCGGCCGGCGTTCCACGACGAAGGTCGTCGCGCGGGATCAGTCCTCGCCGACGAGTCCGGCGTCCTTGAGCATCTGCTGCAGTTCGCCGCTGTCGTACATCTCGCGCATGATGTCGCTGCCACCGACGAATTCGCCCTTGACGTAGAGCTGCGGGATGGTGGGCCAGTTGGAGAATTCCTTGATGCCCTGACGGATCTCGGGGTCGGCAAGCACGTTGACCGCGAGCACCTCGCGCACGCCGCAGCCCTTGAGGATCTGCACCGCGGTGGAGGAGAAGCCGCACTGCGGGAACTGGGGCGTGCCCTTCATGTAGAGCACCACGCCGTTGTTGGTGACCTGATCGCGGATGACGTCCTGGATGTCCATTCTGGAAACCTGAAAAAGTTGAGTTAAACAGTCGGGAAATAATAGGCGTTGCGCGCCGCCAGCGTCAACGCGAATCGCGCGTTGCGCGCCCCAGCCAGCGCCCCCCCGAGACGCGCTCGATGCCGGCGAGGTCGGCCCACGAGGCGATCGCGGCAAAGCCGGCGTCGGCGAGCAGGCCGCGCGCCGACGCCGCCTGGTCGTAGCCGTGCTCGAGGAAGAGCCAGCCGCCATCGACCAGGCGTGCCGGCGCGCCGGCGACGATCTCGGCGAGGTCGTCCAGGCCCTGCGGCCCGGCGGCGAGCGCGCCACGCGGCTCGAAGCGCACGTCGCCCTGCTCGAGGTGCGGGTCGCCCGCAGCCACGTAGGGCGGATTGGACACGATGAGCTCGAAGTGCTCGTCGCCGAGCGCGCCGAACCAGTCGCTCTGCACGAAGGAGACGCTCGCGCCCAGCCTGGCGGCGTTGGCCATCGCCACCCACAGCGCCTCGCGCGAGCGGTCGAGCGCGACCACCTCGGCCGCCTCGAGCTCGAGCGCCAGGGTCACCGCGAGCGCCCCGCTGCCGGTGCCGAGGTCGAGCACGCGCAGCCCGCGCCGTCCGGGAAAGTGCGCGAGCGCGAGCTCGACCAGCAGCTCGGTCTCGGGGCGCGGGATCAGCACCGCCGGGGTGACGAGGAACTCGCGCCCGTAGAACTCGCGCGTGCCGGTGAGATAGGCCGCCGGCTCGCCGGCGGCGCGGCGCTCGACGAGGGCGCGGTACTCGGCCCAGTCCTCCGCAGCAAGCTTCTGCTCCGGCCACGCCACCAGACGCGCGGCCGGGCACTGCAGCACGTGGCGCAGCAGCACGCGCGCGTCCATCTGGTCGATGCGCGCGCGTGCCCAGGCGAGCGCGCCGGCGATGTCGATCCCGTCGGCGGACGGCGCGGCAGGACTCATGCATCCTCCCCGAGCGCGGCGAGCAGGTCGGCCTGGTGCTCGAGGGTGAGCGCGTCGACGATCTCGTCGAGCTCGCCCTGCATCACCGCATCGAGCTTGTAGAGGGTGAGGTTGATGCGGTGGTCGGTCACCCGCCCCTGCGGGAAGTTGTAGGTGCGGATACGCTCGGAGCGGTCGCCGCTGCCGACCAGGCTCTTGCGCTGCGCGGCCTCGGCGCTCTGTTGCGCGCGCACCCTGGCGTCGTACAGGCGCGCGGCGAGCACCGCCATGGCCTGCGCCTTGTTGCGGTGCTGCGAGCGATCGTCCTGGCACTCGACGACGATGCCGGTGGGAATGTGCGTGATGCGCACCGCGGAGTCCGTCTTGTTGATGTGCTGCCCGCCCGCGCCCGAGGCGCGGAAGGTATCGATGCGCAGGTCGGCGGGATTGATGTCCACCGCCTCGACCTCGTCGGCCTCGGGCAGCACGGCGACCGTGCAGGCGGAGGTGTGGATGCGCCCTTGGGTCTCGGTCACCGGGACACGCTGCACGCGGTGGCCGCCGGATTCGAACTTGAGCTTCGAATAGGCGCCGTTGCCGACCACGCGGGCGATGACCTCCTTGTAGCCGCCGAGGTCGGATTCGCTCGCCGACACGATCTCCACCTTCCAGCGCTGGCGTTCGGCGTAGCGGGTGTACATGCGCAGGAGGTCGCCGGCGAACAGCGCCGCCTCGTCGCCGCCGGTGCCGGCGCGGATCTCGAGGAACAGGTTGCGCGCGTCGTTGGGATCGCGCGGCAGCAGCGCGCGCTGCAGCTCGGCCTCCAGCGCCTCGATGCGCGCCTCGCCCTCGGCAAGCTCGAGCTCGCCAAGCTCGCGCATCTCGGCGTCGGCGAGCAGCTCGCGCGCGGTGGCGCAGTCGGCTTCGGCCTGGCGATGCAGCCGGTACAGTGCCACCACCGGCTCGATCTCGGCGCGCTCGCGCGAGAGCTCGCGGAAGACGTTCATGTCGCGCGCGCCCTCCTCGGAGGCGAGCGTGCGGTCGAGCTCTTCGAGCCGGTTGGCGAGGTGTTCGAGTTTGTCGCGGATGCTCTGCTTCATGGCGGTGGATGGACGCGCGCGCGCCGCCGGCGGGCGGCGGCCTGCGGAGCCGTGCGGCTAGTGGGAATCGCGGGACAGGTTGAAGAGCTCGCGCACCACGCGGCCGGCTTCGACCTTGTGCTCGCCCTCGGCCTGGTTCAGGAAGCGGGTGGGGCCGTGCATCAGCTTGTTGGTGAGGCCGTGCGACAGCGCCTCGAGCACGCGCTGCGGATCCTCGCCCTTGGCGAGCAGGCGCACGGCGCGCTCGAGCTCGGCCTGGCGCAGGCTCTCGGCGTGCTCGCGCAGCGAACGGATCACCGGCACCGTCTCGCGCGCCGACATCCAGTGCAGGAAGCCATCGACCCGGCTGGCGATGATCTGCTCGGCCTCGATCACCGCCTGCTGGCGCGACTCCATGCCGGCCTCCACCACCTGGGCGAGATCATCCACGGTGTACAGGAAGATGTCGTCGAGTTCGGCGATCTCGGGCTCGATGTCGCGCGGCACGGCCAGATCGACCATCACCATCGGGCGATGGCGGCGCGCCTTGACCGCGCGCTCGACCATGCCCAAGCCGACGATAGGCAGCGGCGCGGCCGTACAGGACACGACGACGTCGAAACGCGGCAGCGCCTCGCCAATCTGATCGATGCGCATGGTGGTGGCGCCGAAGCGGTCCGCCAGGGCCCTGGCACGCTCCTCGGTACGGTTAGCCACCGCCATGGATTTGGGCCGAGCGCCGCCGAAGTGGGCGGCACAGAGCTCGATCATCTCGCCCGCGCCGATGAAGAGCACGTGCTGGTCGGCAACGCGCTCGAAGATGCGCTCGGTCAGATGCACGGCCGCGGCGGCCATCGACACCGTGTTGGCGCCGATCGCGGTGGTCGAGCGCACCTCCTTGGCCACCGCGAAGGTGTTCTGGAACAGCTTGTGCAACAGCACGCCCAGGGTGCCCGCCTCTTCGGCGTAGCGCGCGGCGTCCTTGACCTGGCCGAGGATCTGCGGCTCGCCGATCACCATCGAGTCGAGCCCGCTCGCCACCCGGAAGACATGGCGGATCGCGTCGCGCTGCGGGTAGGAATACAGGTAGGGCGAGACCTCGGCGAGCGCGAGGCGGTGGAAACGAGCGAGCCAGTCGGCCGCGTGCTGGGGCTGCTCGGCGGCGAAATAGAGCTCGGTGCGGTTGCAGGTCGACAGGATCGCCGCCTCGCGCACCGAATCCGTATGGGCCAGATCGTGCAGCGCCTGCCCCATGCGCTCGGGCTGGAACGCGACGCGTTCGCGGATGACGAGCGGCGCGGTGTGGTGGTTCAAGCCGAGGGCGAAGAGTTGCATGCGGGAGGGGGGTGGGACGGAGCGAGCCGGATTATAACACCGCGCCTGCGCCCCAAAATTGAGCCGGAACAGCGACTTCTGGCCGCAAATTGACGCCGCAAAGCAAATGGGCCGACACTCGGTCGGCCCATCGGGATTCTGGTGGCCAGTCGCGGAATCGAACCACGGACACGCGGATTTTCAATCCGCTGCTCTACCAACTGAGCTAACTGGCCAACGAGGTCCGCATTATAGCCAGTCTTTTTCCTTTGTCAAAGGGTTTGGCGAAAATGCCCGAAGAGCTCAGCCCAGGGCGTCGTGATCGCCCTGCACCTGCCGCGGTGGCTGCAGGTGGCTGCGCGGGAAGACCACGCGCGCCAGCGTGCCGCGTCCGCCCGGGCCGGCGTCCAGGGTGACGGTGCCGCGGTGCAGCTCGGCAATCTCGCGCACGATCGGCAGGCCGAGGCCGGAGCCATCGACGCCGCTGCCGAGCACGCGGTAGAAGCGCTCGAAGACGCGCTCGCGGTCGGCCTCGGGGATGCCGGGACCGTTGTCCTCGACCTCGAACACCGGCGAGCCGGCGTAGCGCGTGCGCGCGGTGACGCTGCCACCGCGCGGGGTGTACTTGATCGCGTTGTCGACCAGGTTCTTCAGCATCTCGCGCAGCAGCACCGGGTTGCCCTCCACGCGCAGGGCCGTGTCGCCCGCCTCGACACCGAGGTCGATCCGCTTGGCCTGCGCGCGCGGATAGAGCTCCAGCGCCACCTCGCGCACGATCGCATCGAGGTCCACCGTCTCCACCGCGTAGAGCTTCTCGAAGCTCGCCTCGGCGCGGGCGAGCGAGAGCAGCTGGTTGATCAGGTGGGCTGCGCGGTCGGTGCTCTCGGCGATGCGGGTGAGCGACTCGCGCAGCTGGTCGGGGTCGGTCTCGTGCATGGCGAGGTCGGTCTGCATCTTGAGCCCGGTCAGCGGCGTGCGCATCTGGTGCGCGGCGTCGGCGATGAAGCGCTGCTGCGCCTGCAGGTTCTCTTCCAGGCGCGCCATCATGTCGTTGTAGGCGATGATGAGCGGACGCACCTCCTCGGGCACGCTCGATGGCTCGACCGGCGACAGGTCGGTGGGGCGACGACGGCGGATCAGGCTCTGCAGCCGGTTGAGCGGCGCGATGCCGCGGCTCAGGCCCACCCACACCAGCACCACCGCGAGCGGGATGATGGCGAACTGCGGCAGCAGCACCCCGGTGACCACGCGCGAGGCGAGGTCGGTGCGCTTGTTGCGCGTCTCGGCGACCTGCACGAGCACGAAACGATCGGCCTGCGCAGGGTCGGGGCGCACGAAGCGCCAGGCGATGCGCACCTCCTCGCCCTGGATCATGGCGTCGCGCAGCTGCACCTCCTCGCCGTCGACTGCGGACGAGGTCGGCATGGGCGGGATCTCGGCGTCGCCGCTGACCGTGACGCCATTGACGTCGGCCACCTGGTAGTAGACGACGTCGTCCTGATCGGCGCGGAACAGCGCTCGCGGCGGCGCCGGAAAGCGCACCACCACCTGGCCGTCCTCGACCTCGACCAGGCGCGCGAGCGCGCGCACGCCGTCGGCGAGTGCGAGATCGTAGGGCTGATTGGCGATGCTGTCGGCGACGTTGTGGGTGACGATGATCGAGATCGGCCACAGGAACAGCAGCGGCGCGAGCATCCAGTCGAGGATCTCGCCGAACAGCGAGTTCGGCGGCCCGGACTTGCGCGGCGCGTTTGCGCCGCGCGGCGCGCGCTCAGGCCTGGACTTTCGCCGCAGGGGCAGCATCGGGGTTTTCCAGGCAGTACCCCAGGCCGCGTACGGTCACGATGCGCACGCCGCTGTCCTCGAGCTTCTTGCGCAGGCGATGGACATAGACCTCGATCGCGTTGCTCGACACCTCCTCGCCCCAGCCGCACAGGTGGTCGACGAGCTGGTCCTTGCTGACCAGGCGGCCGACACGCAGCAGGAAGATCTCGAGCAGGCCGATCTCGCGCGCCGACAGCTCGACGAGCTGGCCGCCGATCTTGACCACGCGGTCGGCCTGGTCGTAGCTCAGCTGGCCGATCTCGATGCAGCGCGGCTGGCCGGTGCCGCGGCGGGTAAGCGCACGCACGCGCGCTTCCAGTTCGGGCAGGGCGAAAGGCTTGGTGAGGTAGTCGTCGGCACCGGCATCGAGCCCGCGCACGCGGTCGTCGACGCCATCCTGCGCGGTCAGGATCAGCACCGGCTGAGCCGACTTGCGCGCGCGCAGGCGCTTGAGCACCTCGATGCCGTTCATGCGCGGCAGGCCGAGGTCGAGGATGAGCAGGTCGTAACCCTGGCCCGCGAGCGCGGCATCCGCCTCCATGCCGTCCGCCACGTGATCGACTGCACAACCACCGCGCCGCAGGGCGCGACAGATGCCGTCGGCGATCACCGGATCGTCTTCCGCCAACAGGATACGCATAGCATTCCGGCTGTAAGTTGCTTGTAAGCGGAGATTCAGAGAATGTTCCCGCTGTTCTCCTTTTGCTCGGTCTTCGGGGACGTGGCTGCTGCGCGCAGCGCCGTTCCGGGGAGCGCCCGCCCGTCTGGGCCGCGGCGCTCCCCACCGACTTTTACTCCCCGAATCGGATAATTATCCCACGCTTTGCGCAGTCGCAGGCAGCCCCCCCCGGCGGCTGGACGCGGGACGGCCCGCGCCGTGCCGGAACCGACAGACGCAAAAAGGCCCCGCCGAGGGCATTCCCCGGCGAGGCCTTGTTCGCTTGCAGCAGGCGGGAGGTCCGGCGGGCCGGACCTCCCCGAGCAGGCAGTTACATGCCCATGCCGCCCATGCCGCCCATGCCACCCATGCCGCCCATGTCGGGCATGCCGCCCATCGGCTTGTCCTCGGCCAGCTCGCCGACCATGCAGTCGGTGGTCAGCATCAGGCCGGCGACGGACGCGGCGTTCTGCAGAGCGGTGCGGGTGACCTTGGTCGGATCCAGCACGCCCATCTCGACCATGTCGCCGTACTCGCCGGTGGCGGCGTTGAAGCCGTAGTTGCCCGAGCCCTCGACGACCTTGTTCACCACCACGCTCGGCTCGTCGCCGGCGTTGGCGACGATCTCGCGCAGGGGCTGTTCCATGGCGCGCAGCACGATCTTGATTCCGGCATCCTGGTCGTGGTTGTCACCCTTGAGCTCGCCCAGCGCGGCGCGGGCACGCAGCAGCGCGACGCCGCCGCCGGGGACGATGCCCTCTTCCACCGCAGCGCGGGTGGCGTGCAGGGCGTCCTCGACGCGGGCCTTCTTCTCCTTCATCTCGACTTCGGTGGCAGCACCGACCTTGATCACCGCAACACCGCCGGCCAGCTTGGCCACGCGTTCCTGCAGCTTCTCGCGGTCGTAGTCGGAGCTGGCTTCCTCGATCTGCACGCGGATCTGCTTGACGCGGGCCTCGATGCGGTCGGCCTGGCCGGCGCCGTCGATGATGATGGTGTTTTCCTTGCCGACTTCGATGCGGGCAGCCTGGCCGAGGTCGTCCAGGGTGGCCTTCTCGAGGGTCAGGCCGACTTCTTCGGCGATGACCTGGCCGCCGGTCAGGATGGCGATGTCTTCCAGCATGGCCTTGCGACGGTCGCCGAAGCCCGGGGCCTTGACGGCGCAGGTCTTGAGGATGCCGCGGATGTTGTTCACCACCAGGGTGGCGAGCGCCTCGCCTTCGACGTCCTCGGCGATGATCAGCAGCGGACGGCCCGACTTGGCGACCTGCTCGAGCACCGGCAGGAGGTCACGGATGTTGGAGATCTTCTTGTCGAAGAGCAGGACGAAGGGCTGCTCGAGGATGGCGACCTGCTTGTCCGGGTTGTTGATGAAGTAGGGCGACAGGTAGCCGCGGTCGAACTGCATGCCCTCGACCACGTCGAGTTCGTTCTGCAGCGACTTGCCGTCTTCGACGGTGATCACGCCTTCCTTGCCGACCTTGTCCATGGCGCGGGCGATGATGTCGCCGATGTCGCTGTCGGAGTTGGCCGAGATCGAGCCGACCTGGGCGATCTCCTTGTTGGTCGAGCAGGGCTTGGACAGCTTCTTGAGCTCGTCGATGGTGGCGACGACGGCCTTGTCGATGCCGCGCTTGAGGTCCATCGGGTTCATGCCGGCGGCGACGAACTTCATGCCTTCGCGCACGATCGACTGCGCCAGCACGGTCGCGGTGGTGGTGCCGTCACCGGCGATGTCCGAGGTCTTGGAAGCGACTTCCTTGACCATCTGCGCGCCCATGTTCTCGAACTTGTCCTTCAGCTCGATTTCCTTGGCGACGGAGACGCCGTCCTTGGTCACGGTGGGGGCGCCGAACGAGCGCTCGAGCACGACGTTGCGGCCCTTCGGGCCCAGGGTCACCTTGACCGCGTTGGCGAGGATGTTGATGCCGGCGACCATGCGCTCGCGGGCGGAATCACCAAACTTGACTTCTTTAGCTGCCATTCTTCAGAACTCCGGAATCGTTTCGATTAGGGTTGATCGGTGCGGGGGAGGCTCAGGCCTCGACCACGCCCATGATGTCTTCCTCGCGCATCACGAGGAGTTCGTCGCCTTCGACCTTCACGGTCTGGCCGGCGTACTTGCCGAACAGCACCTTGTCACCGACCTTGACGGCCATCGGACGGACCTTGCCGTCGTCGAGGATCTTGCCGTTGCCGACCGCGAGGACTTCGCCCTGATCGGGCTTCTCGCCGGCGCTGTCCGGGATCACGATGCCGCTGGCGGTCTTGCGTTCGGCTTCGAGGCGCTTGACGATCACGCGATCATGCAGGGGACGAATCTTCATCGAGTTCTCTCCTAACTGAGGTTCAACTGTCTGGGTTGATGAAACACGCGGAACCAGTCCGCAGGAAAAGGATCTGCTGTGGCGATGGACGGGCTTGCACCCGTCGATCGAGGCTTGTTAGCACTCGACGCCAACGAGTGCTAATAATAGGGACGGGTCCAGAGGATTTCAAGTGCGCTTCCTGTTAACTTTTTTCTGCGCCGTGATGGCGCTCGCCGCGGCGCCCCTCCACGCCCAAAGCCAACCTCCCCCCCTCGCCGCCTCCATGGACGCACGATGGAAGGGCGCCGCCTTCGAGGGCGACCGCGCCAGCCTCGCCCGCCTCGCCGCCGCCGGCGCCAAGGTCGTGCGCGTGTACCGCCAGTCCGACGCCTGGGTGCTCGACGAGGCGCACCGCCTCGGCCTGAAGGTGGTGATGGGGCTGTGGCTGGAGCACCCGCGCCACGGTTTCGACTACGCCGACGCGCGCGCCATGCGCGCACAGGAAGACGCCGTGCTCGACTTCGTCGCCCGCCACCGCAAGCACCCTGCCCTGCTCGCCTGGGGCGTGGGCAACGAGATCGAGACCGGGGTCGCCGACCCGCTGCCGCTGTGGCGCGCGGTCGACCGGCTGGCCGCGCGCATCCGCGCGCTCGACCCCGACCACCCCACCATGATGGTGGTCGCCGACACCGGCATGGACGCCTTCCGCGCACTCGCCGGCTGCTGCCCCAACGTCGAGCTGCTCGGCATCAACGTCTACGCCGGCGCGGTGTTCGACCTGCCGCAGCGCCTGCGCGCGGCAGGCATCGCCAAGCCGGTGGTGGTCGCCGAGCTCGGTCCGCTCGGGCAGTGGCAGGCCGGGCGCAAGCCCTGGGGGGCGCCGGTCGAGCTCACCAGCACCGAGAAGGCGCGCTTTTTCACCGAGGCCCTCGCCTTCCTCGACCAGCAGGCGCAGATCCGCGGCGTCTTCCCCTTCCTGTGGGGCGCGAAGCAGGAACAGACCGCGACCTGGCACGGACTGCTGCTCGCCGACGGCAGCCCCACCGCGATGAGCGACGCGCTTGCCGCCGCCTGGGGGCGGCCGCAGCCCCGGCCCGCGCCGCGCATCCGCGGCATCGGCATCGGCGCGGACGAGTTCGCCGCCGGCGCGGAGATCTCCGCCGGCATCGACGCGGTCGCCCACGACGGCAGCGCGCTCGCCGCCGAGTGGGCCGTGCACGCCGAGGCCACCGACCTGCGCAAGGGCGGCGATGCCGAGACCCCGCCCACGCGCATCGACGTGCGCGTGCTGCACGCCGATGCCGCCAGCGTGAGCTTCGTCGCCCCGGCGCAGCCCGGCGCCTACCGCCTCTTCATCACCGTGCGCGACCGCGAGGGCAAGGCAGGGACGGCGAACCTGCCGTTCCGGGTGAGGTAAACGAGGCCTCGCCCGCAGCAGCGTCGTCTCCCTCGCGCCTGCGGTTCTCGCACGTTCGTGCCCCCTCCTCCCGTGGGCGCACGGTGCCCGCCCCGCGCATTTCTCCCCGCTTGGTCCGCCGCCCCGCCCCGGGGTTAAGATGACTCGCAGAAGAACCTCAAGCGCAGGAGGCGCGCCCATGTCCGCTCCGCTCACGCCGCCGGCCCCCTTGCCCGTCGAGCACCTGGTGGCCCGCTGCGATCCTGCGTCGCTCGGCATCGAGACCTCCGCCGAGCTGCCCGAACTCGACGTCGCCCGCCTCCACGGCCGCGCGGTCGACGCCATCCGGCTCGGCCTCGACATCCGCGCCGAGGGCTACAACCTCTTCGTGCTCGGCGACCCCGGCAGCGGCCGCCACGAGCTCGTCCGCCGCCTGCTCGAGGACACGCGCGGCCGCGGCGACGCACCCGCGGACTGGTGCTACGCATGGAACTTCGCCAACGCCGCCCAGCCTCGGCTGCTGCGCCTGCCCTGCGGGCGCGGCCCGGCGCTGCGCGACGATCTGGCCCGCTTCGTCGAGGAGCTGGTGCCGGCGATCGGCGCGGTGTTCGAGAGCGAGGAGCACCGCAACCGCATCGAGGCCCTGCAGGAGGAGGCCAAAGCGCGCGAGGAGAGCGCCCTGCGCAGCCTCGGCGACGAGGCCCAGAAGCTCGGCGTGGCGCTGCTGCGCACGCCACACGGCTTCGCCTTCCTGCCGATGAAGGACGAGGGCAGCACGCTCACGCAGGAGGAGTTCGAGAAGCTGCCCGAGGCGCGCCAGCACGAGCTCGGCGAGCACATCCGCGCGCTGCACGAGCGCCTGCACCGCCTGATGGGCGATTTCCCGCGCTGGCGGCACGAGCTGCAGAACCGCATCCGCGACGCCGGGCGCGAGGCGATCCGCGCCACGGTCGCCCACATGGTCGACGAATTGAAGGCGCGTCACGCAGACCTGCCCGAGGTGTGCGCGCATCTGGACGCGGTGCTCGCCGACGTCGTCGCCAGCGGCGAGTCGCTGCGCGCGACGCCGCACGCCGACGAGGACAGCGAGACGCTGACCTACACCGGCAGCATCAGCGTGCAGCGCTATCTGGTGAACCTGCTCGTCGCCAACCCCGCCGACGGCACCCGACCGATGGTGTATGAAGACCACCCCACGCTGCAGAACCTGGTCGGTCGCATCGACCACCTGGTGCACATGGGCACCCTGGTGAGCAACTTCACGCTGATCCGCGCCGGCGCCCTGCACCGCGCCAACGGCGGCTTCCTGGTGCTCGATGCGCTCAAGCTGCTGTCCCAGCCCTTCGCCTGGGAGGGCCTCAAGCGCGCGCTCAAATCCGCGCGCCTGCGCATCGAGTCGCTCTCGGAGCTGATCGGGGTGACCGGCTCGGTGCAGCTCGAGCCCGAGCCGATGCCGCTCGAGCTCAAGGTGGTGCTGATCGGCGATCGCCTGACCTACTACCTGCTCGGCCGGTACGATCCCGAGTTCGCCGCGCTCTTCCGCATCAACGCCGACATGGAGAGCGAGATCGAGCGCTCGGCCGACAACACCGCCGCTTACGCCTGCCTGCTCGCCACCCTGGCGCGCCGCGCCGGCCTGCCGCCCTTGTCGGCGCCGGCGCTGGCGCGCCTGATCGAGCACGCGGCGCGCCTCGCCGCCGACGCCGAGCGCCTGAGCGCGCGCACCCAGCCGCTCGACGACCGCCTGCGCGAGGCGGCCCACTTCGCCCTCGCCGCCGGCGCCGCGCGCATCGAGCGCGAGCATGTGGACGCCGCGATCGCGGCCCACCGGCGCCGCCACGAACGCATCCGCCTCGGCCACCTCGACCAGATCCTGCGCGGGCAGTGGCTGATCGACACCGCGGGCAGCCACGTCGGCCAGGTCAATGGCCTGGCGGTGGTGCCGCTCGGCGAAGACAGCTTCGCCCACCCGCAGCGCATCACCGCCACGGTGCGCGCCGGCGCCGGCGAGGTCATCGACATCGAGCGCGAGGTCAAGCTCGGCGGGCCGATCCACTCCAAGGGCGTGCTGATCCTGTCCGCCTTCCTCGCCGCACGCTTCGGCTGGATGCTGCCGCTCTCGCTCAAGGCGAGCCTGGTGTTCGAGCAGTCCTACGGTGGCGTCGAGGGCGACAGCGCCTCGCTCGCCGAGCTGGTGGCCCTGCTCTCGGCGCTCTCGGGCGTGGCGGTGAAGCAGTCGCTCGCCGTGACCGGTTCGGTGAACCAGTTCGGCGTCGTGCAGCCGGTAGGCGGGATCAACGAGAAGATCGAGGGCTTCTTCGATCTGTGCGCGGTGCGCGGTCTCGACGGCCACCAGGGCGTGCTGATTCCGCGCGCCAACGTCTGCCACCTGATGCTGCGCGACGACGTGGTCGAGGCGGTGCGGGCCGGGCGCTTCGCCGTGTGGGCGGTGGCCGACGCCGACGAGGCGGTGGAGCTGCTCACCGGCGTGGCGGCGGGCGTGCCGGACGAGCAGGGCAGGATGGCTGCGGGCTCGATGAGCCGGCGCGTCGTCGAGGGCCTGCGCAAGCTGGCGAGGATGCAGCGCGAGTTTGCGCGGCGGGGACACGAAGACGACGCCGACGCGGCCGGGCATCGAGGCCGGCCGCACGCATCCTGACGCAGGTGGCGCGCGCCGAGAGCGGGGTCGGCACCGGCCGGACGTTTGCGGCCGTTCGGGCGATCTTCGTCGGGCTCAGCCGGCTCGCCGGCGCGCGTCGCGCAGGTACGCGACCAGGTCATTCACCGTCGCGAGCTTGCGATAGTCCGCCTCGGGAATCTCGACCGCCAGCTTCCCGGCGAGGCCGACCAGGAAGTTCAGCCAGTCCATCGAATCGAGGTCGACCTGCTGGCGCAGCGGGCGCTCGGGGCGCAGGCCGGCCTCCTCGATTTCCGGAGCGATTTCCTTCAGCGTTGCGATGACGATGCTGCGCAGTTCGGTGTCGTCCATGGCGGTTCCGTCCGGAATGGGAGTTCACAGTTCCTCCGGCCGCTGCAGCAGCTCGCGCAGCTCGACGAGGAACAGCGCGCCGCGGTGGCCGTCGGAGACGCGATGGTCGGCGGCGAGGCTGGCGGTGACGACGGGCATCACGCACAGCTCGCCGCTGTCCTCGCGCACCCAGGGCCGCGGCGCGATGCGGCCGAAGCCGACGAGGGCGACCTGGGGCGGATGGATCACGCCCGCCACCGCCTCCACGCCCTGCTCGCCGAGATTGGTGACGGTGACCGTCGGATCGCTCATCTCCGAGCTGCGCAACGAACCGGCACGCGTGCGCTTGACCAGGTCGGCGAGCTCGCGCATCAGCACATCCAGCGGCTTGTGGTCCACGTCGCGCAGCGCCGGGGCGATCAGGCCGCCCTGGCGCAGCGAGATGGCGACGCCGACGTGGATGCCCTGCGCGGCGACGAACTGGCCGTCGCGGTGGAAGCCGTTGAGCTCGGGGTACTTGCGCAGCGCCAAGGCAACGGCCTTCAGCTGCAGCACCGCCATCAGCAGGCGCTCTGTGATCGGGCGTCCCGCGTTGGCGCGGCCGAGCCAGTCCTGCGCGCGCGCCATCGGCACGGTTTCGAACAGGTAGTAATGCGGGATCTCGCGCTTCGAGCGGCTCATCGCCGCGGCGATGGCGCGGCGGGTCTCGGCCTGGCGCTCGGCAGCGGAGATCGGGCTTGGCGTCGCCGCGGGTGGTGAAGCAGGTAGTCGTGCAGCCGCCACGGCACGCTCCACGTCCTCCAGCGTGACCGCGCCGCCCGGGCCGCTGCCCGACAGCGCGGCAAGCTCCACTCCCAGCGCCTCGGCGCGCTTGCGCGCGGCGGGCGAGACGCGCAAGCGCCCGGCCGGCGCGGGCGAGACGTCCGGCGCGGGTTTCGCCGCGGGCGCTTCGACCACCGGCACCGCCGCCGCTGCAGCCGCCTTCACGGTCTTCGTGCGCGTCCTTTTCGCCGCCGGCGCCTCGCCGGGCTCCAGCAGCGTCGCCATCACCGTGCCGACCGCCATCCGCGTCCCCGGCTCCACGAGCAGTTCATGCACCGTGCCGTCCTGCCAGATCTCGACATCCACCGCCGCCTTGGAGGTGTCGACGATGGCGACGACCTGACCCTTCACGACCCTGTCTCCAGGGCGCACGAGCCACTCCAGCAGCTTGCCTTCGTCCATGTCGGCGCCCAGCGAAGGCAGCTTGAACTCAAACATTCAGCAGCTCCTTCACCGCGGCGACGATCTTCGGCACCTGAGGCAAGGCGGCCTCCTCGAGGTGCTTGGCGTACGGGATCGGCACCTCCTCGCTGCACACCCGCGCGGGCGGCGCGTCGAGCTCGTAGAAGCAGGTCTCGACGATGCGCGCGATCAGCTCGGCAGCGAGGCTGCCGCTGCGCCAGCCTTCGTCCACCACCACCGCACGATGCGTCCGGCGCACCGATGCGGCGACGGTGTCGATGTCCAGCGGGCGCAGCACGCGCAGATCGACCACCTCGACCTCGACGCCCTGGGCCGCCAGTTCTTCCGCCGCCTGCAGCGCCTTGGGCAGGCAGCCACCGTAAGCGAACACGCTTGCCTGCGCGCCGGCGCGGCGCACCGCGGCGCGGGCGATGTCGCAGCGCCAGTCGTCCGGCAACTCGTCTTCCAGGTTGTAGAGCTGGGCGTGCTCGAAGATCACCACCGGATCGGGGTCGGCGAGCGCCGGCGCGAGCATGCCGCGCGCGTCGGCCACGGTGGCCGGCGCCAGCACGCGGATGCCGGGAATGTGGGCGTACCAGTTCTCCAGGCTGTGCGAGTGCTGCGCGCCGAGCTGGCGCCCGGCGCCGGTGGCCATGCGCAGCACCAGCGGCACCGAGCACTGGCCGCCGGACATGTGGCGCAGCAGGGCGGCGCTGTTGACGATCTGGTCCAGCGCCAGCAGGCTGAAATTGACCGTCATCACCTCGACGATCGGACGCAGGCCGCCGAGCGCCGCCCCCACGCCGGCGCCGACGAAGCCGAGTTCGGACAGCGGCGTGTCGCGGATGCGCTCGGGGCCGAACTCCTCCAGCAGGCCTTTCGACACCGCATAGCTGCCGCCGTAGCGGCCGACGTCCTCGCCCATCAGGAACACGCGCGCATCGTTCTGCAGCGCCTCGCGCAGCGCCAGCCGCAGCGCCTCGCGGTAGCTCATCCTCATGGCGCACCCCCTGCGGCCGCGCCGGCCGGCGTGTGCACGTCCTTCAGCAGATCCGCCACCGGCTCCCATGGCGCCTGTTCGGCGAAGGCGACCGCGGCGGCCACCTCGGCTTCGGCCTCGGCATCGAGCGCGAGGAAGGCCTCCTCGTCGAGCCTGCCCTCGGCCTTCAGCTGCGCGGAGAGGCTGTGGATGGGGCCGCGCTGCTTCCACTCCTCGATCTCGGCCTTGTCGCGGTACAGATCGGGATCGAACATCGAGTGCGCGCGGAAGCGGTAGGTCTGCAGCTCGACGAAGGCCGGGCCGCCCCCCTCCCTCACCTGCCGCACCGCGCGGCTCACGGTGTCGAACACCGCGCGCACGTCCATGCCGTCGGCGCGGAAGGTGGCGACCCGGTAGCTCGCCGCCTTGGCGCACAGGTCGGTCTGCGACTCCGAGCGCGCCAACGCCGTACCCATCGCGTACAGGTTGTTCTCGCAGCAGAACAGCACCGGAAGCTGCCACAGCGCGGCGAGGTTGATCGACTCGTGGAAGGCGCCTTCGGCCATCGCGCCTTCGCCGAACACGCACAGGGTGACGCGGCGCACGCCTTGCAGCCTGTCCGCCAGCGCCAGGCCCACGGCCAGCGGCAGGCCGCCGCCGACGATGGCGTTGCCGCCGTAGAAGCGGCGCGCCACGTCGAACAGGTGCATCGAGCCGCCGCGCCCGCGCGAGCAGCCCGCCGCCTTGCCGAACATCTCGGCCATGATCGCGTCCATGCCCACACCGCGCAGCAGCGCGTGGCCGTGCTCGCGGTAGGTGGCGACGACGTTATCGTCGGCGGCGAGCGCGTGCATCGCGCCGGTGGCGCAGGCTTCCTCGCCGATGTAGAGGTGCAGGAAACCGCGGATCCTGCCGGCACCGTAGAGCTCGGCGCATTTCTCCTCCATGCGGCGGATGCGCAGCATGTCGGCCAGCAGGCGCAGCTCCAGCGGACGCTCTGCAGAGGCCCTGGGCTTGCGTGTGCGCGTCATGCTCCGGCCTCCAGCGTGGAGGTGTCGCCTTCGGGCAGGCCGAGTTCGCGCGCCTTCAGCAGCCGGCGCATGATCTTGCCGCTGCGCGTGCGCGGCAGCACCGGCAGGAAGTCGATCTCCTTGGGTGCCACCGCCGCGCCGAGCTTCTTGCGCGCATGACCGAGCAGCTCCTTGCGCAGCGCCTCCGAAGGCTCGAAGCCCTGCTTCAGCGACACGAAGGCCTTCACCACCTCGCCGACCATGTCGTCGGGCTTGCCGATGACGCCGGCCTCGGCCACCGCCGGATGCTCCATCAGCGCGCTCTCGACCTCGAAGGGCCCGATCAGGTGGCCGGCCGACTTGATCACGTCGTCGCTGCGGCCGACGAACCAGTAGTAGCCGTCGGCATCGCGCCGCGCCAGGTCGCCGGTCAGGTACCAGTCGCCGGCGAAGCACTTGCGGTAGCGCTCCTCGTTGTTCAGGTAGCCGCGCAGCATCGATGGCCAACCACGCTTCAGGGCCAGTTCGCCCTCCTCGTCGGGCGCATCGACGAACTCCACGCCGCCGCCTTCGCGCGGACGCACGATCGCCGCCTCGACACCGGGCAAGGGCTTTCCCATCGAGCCGGGCTTGATGTCGAGCGCGGGAAGGTTGGCGATCATGATGCCGCCGGTCTCGGTCTGCCACCAGTTGTCGTGGATCGGCTTGCCGAGCACTTCCTGCCCCCACCATACCGCCTCGGGGTTGAGCGGTTCGCCCACGCTGGCGACGAAGCGCAGGTGGGGGAAGGAGAAGCCGCGCGCCAATCCGGGCCCGGCCTTCATCAGCATGCGGATCGCCGTGGGTGCGGTGTACCAGACGCTGACCTGCTGTTCCTGCAGGATGCGGTACCAGCGCTCGGCGTCGAAGTCGGCCACATCGACGATGGAAGTCACGCCGTGCAGCAGCGGCGCGACGATGCCGTAGGAGGTGCCGGTAACCCAACCCGGGTCGGCGGTGCACCAGAAGATGTCGCCCTCATGCAGATCGAGCGCGTAGCGGCCGGTCGCCCAGTGGGTGAGGACCGCGCCATGCACGTGCATGGCGCCCTTGGGCGTGCCGGTGGTGCCGCTGGTGAAGTGCAGCAGGGCGAGGTCTTCGGGCTGGGTCGCCACCGTCTCGAACGTGTCTGCGGCCTGCGCCATCAGCGTCGCGAGGTCCTGGGTGGCGGGGACGGCCGTTGCGCCATCCCCGCCACCCACCAGCAAGACATGGCGCAGGCTCGGCAGGCGATCACGCAGCTTCGCCACCTTGCGCTCGTACAGCAGGTCGGTGGTGACCAGCACCGCCCCCTCGCCGATGCCGATCCGGGTGGCGATCGGCTCCGGGCCGAAGGCGGAGAACAGCGGCGACACCACGCAGCCCGCCTTCAGGCCGCCGAGCGCCGCGATGTACAGCTCCGGGATGCGCCCGGTCAGCACGAAGACACGCTCGCCGCGCCGCACGCCCAGGGTCCGCAGCACGTTGGCGAAGCGGCTGGTGAGGCGCGACAGCTCGCCGTAGCCGACATCACGGAGCGAGCTCTCACCGAGGAAACGGAAGGCGATGCGCTCGCGCAGCGGGCCATGCGCGTGGCGCTCGACCGCCTCATGGGCGATGTTGAGCCCGCCGCCGGGCAGCCCTGCCAACTCGGCGCGCGCCGCGTCCCAGGAGAAGCCGGCACAGGTCGCGGCGTAGTCGGCAAGATTGGGCGGCACGGCCAGATCGGCGGCCGTCTTGTGGATGATCGCGGAGCGCTGCATCGCCTTCTCCTCACCATCGTCTTCATCGTCGCATGGCAGCGACGGCTTCGCGTCGGCCACCTCACCGGTTTCTTTTTAGGCCAGCAGGGCCGCCTCGGCCACGCTGCCGAAGCCCGGGCCGCGCATGAGGAGGCCCATCGCCGCCGTTTCGACGTCCCCCTTGCGGTGAATGCAGCGGCGCAGCGCCTCGTTACGGCCGCTCACCCGCCCGGCGCAACAGCCCCGGCTTGCGGCAGCTCGGCCACCAGGCAATCGGTGGTGAGGATCAGGCCCGCCACCGAGGCCGCATTCTGCAGCGCACTGCGCGTGACCTTGCACGGGTCGAGCACGCCCATCGCGATGAGGTCGCCGTATTCCTCGGTCGCGGCATTGAAGCCGAACGCGCCGCTGCCCGCCGCCACCTGGTCCAGCACCACGGAAGGTTCCAGGCCGCCGTTGGCGACGAGCTGGCACAGCGGCTCCTCCACCGCGCGCAGCACGATCTGGATGCCGCAGTCCTCGTCGTGGTTGACGCCATGCAGCACGCCCAGCGCCGCGCGCGCGCGCAACAGCGCCACGCCGCCGCCGGGCAGGATGCCTTCGGCCACCGCGGCGCGTGTCGCATGCAGCGCGTCCTCGACACGCGCACGGCGCTCCTTCATCTCGGACTCGGTGGCCCCACCCACCTTCACCACCGCCACGCCGCCGGCCAGGCGCGCGATGCGCCTCTCCGGGCCCTCGCGCTCGAAGTCGGAGCGCGTGCCCTCGAGCTCGGCGCGGATGCGGGCGATGCGGGCCTCGATCAGCGCGTGCGCGCCGCCGCCACCCACCAGCGTGCAGCGGTCCTTGTCCACCTCGATGCGGCGCGCGCTGCCCAGCTCGGCCGCGGTGGCGTGTTCCAGGCCGATGCCGGTCTCGCCGCCGACCAGCGTGGCGCCGGCCAGCACCGCGATGTCCTCGAGCATGGCGCGGCGGCGCTCGCCGAACTCCGGCGCCTTCACCGCGCAGGCCTTCAGCGTGCCGCGCGCGGCGTTCACCACCAGCAGCGCCAGCGCCTCGCCCTCGACTTCCTCGGCGATGATCAGCAAGGGCCGCCCGCTGCGCGCCACGACCTCGAGCACCGGCAGCAGCTCGGCCACGGCGCCGATCCTGCGGTCGCACACGAGGATGACGGCATCCTCGAGCACGACGCGCGCACCCTCGGTGTTGATGAAATAGGGCGACAGGTAACCACGGTCGAACTGCATGCCCTCGACCACGTCCAGCGTGCTCGCGAGGCCCGAGCCCTCCTCCACGGTGATCACGCCGTCCTTGCCGACGCGCTCCATGGCGTCGGCGATCAGCTCGCCGATGGCAGCGTCGTTGTTGGCCGAGATGCTCGCCACCTGGGCGATCTCGGTGCGCGTCCCGCACGGCCGCGCCATCGCCTTCAGCGCGCCGACGAGCGCGTCGACAGCCTTGTCGACGCCGCGCTTCAGATCCATCGGGTTCATGCCCGCGGCGACGTGCTTCATGCCCTCGCGCACGATGGCCGCAGCCAGCAGGGTCGCGGTGGTGGTGCCGTCGCCCGCCACTTCGGAAGTGCGCGCCGCCACCTCCCGCACCAGTTGGGCGCCCATGTTCTCGAAGGGATCGGCGAGCTCGATCGCGCGCGCGACCACGACCCCGGAGTTGATCACGATCGGCGGCCCATAGGGCTGCTGCAGCAGCACGGTGCGCGCGCGCGGCCCCAGCGTCTCCTTCACCGCATCGGCCAGCAGGGACACGCCGCGCAGGATGCGGTGGCGCGCGTCGTCGCGGAAAAGCAGTTGTCTGGCGGTCATCGTTTCCTCCCTGTTCGGCCTCACCGCGCGGATCACCGTGAAAATCTACTCCTGTTCCGCGGGCAATGGCGAGGCGACCAGGGAAGCGAGCAGAACGCGGACGGCGCGGGGGCGAAGGGCAGCGCTGCGCGCGCAGACGCCGATCGGCCGATGGCAGCCCATCGAGCGCCGCGCCTCAGAACGCCACCGCGACCCCGAAATGCAGCCGCAGGCTGCGTTCCTGGTGGCCCCAGGCGAGATCGATCGCGAGCGGGCCCGCCGGGCTGCGCCAGCGCGCGCCGACGCCGTAGCCGACGCGAAGATCGTAGTCCGCGCGGGTATCGGCGGCATCCCCCGCATCGACGAAGACGGCCGCGCCCCACTGCGGCCGGAACCAGCGCACGTACTCGGCGCTCGCGGTCGCCAGGTAGCGGCCGCCGACGGTCGCGTCGCCCTCCTTCACGCCCAGGCTCTGATAGTCGTAGCCGCGCACCGACTGCGCGCCGCCGGTGCGGAAGAGGAAATCCTGCGGCACGCCCTCGCGGCTGTCGGCCAGGGTCACGCCAGCCTCGCCGCGCAGGATGAACACGTCGGTGCCGCGCACCGGCTGGTAGCGCGCGACGCGCGAGTAGAAACGCAGGAAGTCCTGGTCGGAGAATAGCGTCTTGCTGCCGCCGCCGACCTGGAACTCGAGCACGTAGCCGCTGGTGGGGTCGAGCAGGTTGTCGACCGCGCGCTTCTTCCAGGTCCAGTTCGCGCTCAGGGTGTTGGTCGAGCGCGAGGGCGCGCCGGCCGGTTCGATGTTCTCGTGCTGCAGGCGCAGCGCGAGCTGGGTCTCGATGTCGCCGCGCAGCGTGGTGCGCGCGGCACCGAGCGCCTGCGAGTCGATCTTGAGCCCTTCGAGGTCGCTGGCCTCGTAGAGCGCGCCGAAGCTGTCGCGGTCGCGCCCGCGCGGCGGCAGGAAGACGTCGGCGAACAGCGCCTGGCGGCGCTCCTCGATGCGCAGGCCGGAGGAGAACTCCCAGCCGCGCTTGCGCAGGTTGGCGTCGCGATAGCTGAACTCGACGCGCGCGCCGGTGTTGGTCGAATAGCCCGCCCCCACCCCGGCATAGCGCGGCAGTGCTTCGGTGACCTTGACCCGCACCGGCACCGCTGCGGACAGCGTCGGGTCGCGCTCGATGTCGACGATCACCGAACCGAAGTGCGGGGTGTTCTGCAGTCCGGTCTGAAAGGCAAGCAGCTCCTCGCGGTCGTAGGGCGCACCGGGCTTGAGCCGGCTGTAGCGCTCGACGAGATCGGTCGGCAGATGCTCCAGGCCCTGCACGTCGAGCTCGCCAAGGTAGAAGCTCGGTCCGCTGTCGATGCGCACCCGCAGCGTGGCACGCGCGCTCTCCGGGTCGATCTCGGCGCGGCTGTCCACGATGCGCGCCGCGGCGTAACGGCGCGCCGCGACCGCATCGAGCAGCGCCTGCTTGGCGCCGTCCCAGCCGCTCTGGCTGAAGGGCGCGCCGACCGGCAGGCTCCAGCCCGCGCGCAGCAGGTCGAGGTACTCGCTGCCGCCCGGCCCGGAGGTGGCGATCTCGCCGACGAACTGCAGCTCGACCTGCGCGATCTCGGTGCGCGGACCGGGTTCCACCTCCAGCACCCAATTGCGCGCGTCGCTGCGATCGAAGCGCACCCGCGGCGAGAAGTAGCCCTCGGTGGCGAGCAGGCCCGCCACCTCGCGACGCGCCCGCCGGGTCATCGCCGAGCGGTCGGCCTGCTCCTCGGGCAGTTCGAGCGCCTCCTGGCGCAGCAGGCGCACGTGGCGCTCGAGCAGCGGTCGCACCTCGTCGGGCGCCTGCAGGCGCACCTCCAGGGGCTCCTGCGCCAGCGCGCCACCCCCCGCGAACGCGAGGGCCAGCGCGAGGAAGCGCAGCCCCCGGCGCAGCGGGTGTCGCACTCCCGAGCGCACCCGCTCAGTCCTCCTGGTGGTAGCCCGCGACGCGCTCGACCTCGTTCTTCGAGCCGAGGATCACCGGCACGCGCTGGTGCAGCCGGTCCGGCATCACGTCGAGGATGCGCTCGCGCCCGGTGGAGGCCGCGCCGCCAGCCTGCTCGACCAGCATCGCCATCGGGTTGGCCTCGTACATCAGGCGCAGCTTGCCGCCCTTGCTGCGACACTTCTCGTCCATCGGGTACATGAACACGCCGCCGCGGGTGAGGATGCGATGCACGTCTGCGACCATCGAGGCCACCCAGCGCATGTTGTAGTCCTTGCCGAGCGGACCTTCCTTGCCCTGCACCATCTCGGCGACGTAGCGCTTGACCGGCGCCTCCCAGAAGCGCGCATTGGATGCGTTGATGGCAAATTCCTGGGTATCGACCGGGATGGTCATGAAGGGCTGGGTGTAGATGAAGCTGCCCATCTCGCGGTCGAGCGTGAATCCGTGCACGCCCTGCCCCACGGTGAGCACGAGCTGGGTGGCAGGACCATACACGGCGTAGCCGGCCGCGACCTGCTCGCGACCGGGCTGCAGGAAGCTCTCCTCGGTGGGCTCCGTGCCGCCCGGCGGGTTGCGCAGCACCGAGAAGATGGTGCCGACCGAGATGTTGACGTCGATGTTGGACGAGCCGTCGAGCGGATCGAAGAGCAGCAGGAAGCCGCCCTTGGGCAGGTCGAAGGGGATCTGGCAGATGGTCTCGACTTCCTCCGAGGCCATGCCGGCGAGATGGCCGCCCCACTCGTTGGCCTGCAGCAGGATCTCGTTGGCGATGACGTCGAGCTTCTTCTGCGCCTCGCCCTGGACGTTGTCGGTGCCGGCCTCGCCGAGCACGCCGGCGAGCGCGCCCTTGGAGACGTTGACGCTGATCGCCTTGACCGCGCGAGCGACGACCTCGATCAGCAGGCGCAGGTCGGCGGTGATGCGGCCGGCGCGCTGCTGCTCGATGAGGAACTGGGTAAGGGTGACTCGGCGCATGACAAGGCTCCACGACATTGAACGAAACGGACAAGGCGGGATTATCGCGGTTCCGCGCCACGAGCGCACGGGCCGTGATGCCCGAAACCGCGAGAGTGCTGCCGCAGCCGCCGAGGCGCTATCATCGGCACCCCCAACCCGCGTTTCCACTTCATGCACGTCATGGTTCTCGGCGCCGGCCTGTCCGGCGTCACGACCGCCTGGTACCTGACCCGCGCCGGCTTCCAGGTCAGCCTGGTCGACCGCCAGCCCGGCGCCGGACTGGAGACCAGCTTCGCCAACGGCGGGCAGATCTCGATCAGCCATCCCGAGCCCTGGGCCAACCCCGGCGCACCCGCGCAGGTGCTGCGCTGGCTCGGACGCGCGGACGCGCCGCTGAAGTTCCGCCCGCACCGCGCCCTTGCGCAGTGGACCTGGGGCCTGCGTTTCCTGCTCGAATGCCTGCCCGCACGGGCGCACCGCAACACCGTCGCGATCGCCGCGCTCGCGCTCGCCAGCGGGCAGCGACTGCGTGCGCTGCGCGCCGAACTCGGCCTCGAATACGACCAGCTCGAGCGCGGCATCCTGCACCTGTTCTACAGCCGCGGGGAGTTCGCCAAGGCCCCCGCGCGCGCTGCGCAGCTGCGCGCCTTCGGTATCGCGGCCGAGGTGCTGGACCGCGATGCCTGCCTGGAACGCGAGCCCGCGCTGGCCACGTGCGCCGGGAGCCTGGCCGGCGGGATCTTCGCCCAGGGCGACGAATCGGGCGACGCGCACAAGTTCACCCGCGCGCTCGCGCACAGGCTGGAAGAAGGTGGTGTGGTCCTGCACCGGGAGACCGAGGTGAGCGCGCTCGAGACCGGATCCGGCGGCCGGGTCGTGGGCGCGCGCGTGCGCCGCGCGGACGGCAGCGTCGACAGCCTGCGCGCGGACGCCTGCGTGCTCTGCCTGGGCAGCCACGGCCCGCGCCTCGCCGCGCCGCTCGGCTTGCGGCTGCCGATCTACCCGGTCAAGGGCTACTCGATCACCGCACCGGTACTCGAGCCCGCGCTCGCACCCTACGTGAGCCTGACCGACGAGTCGCGCCGGATCGTGTGCTCGCGCCTGGGCGACCGCCTGCGCGTCGCCGGCACGGCGGAACTCGACGGTTTCGACACCACGATCCGCGCGGCGCGGATCGCGCCGATCATGGCGTGGGTGCAGGCGCGCTTCCCGCACGCGATCGATCTCGAACGCGCGGAACCCTGGGCCGGATTGCGCCCCGCCACGCCGGGAAACGTGCCACTGATCGGACGCAGCGCGCGCCCCGGGCTATGGCTCAACACCGGCCATGGCACGCTGGGATGGACGCTGGCCTGCGGTTCGGCCGCCGCACTGGCGGATCTGATGAGCGGGCGCAGGCCCGAGGTGGCGTTTCCTTTCCTCGCGGCGGCGGAGGTCTAGCGCCGCGTGCGCCCGGCGACGCGTTGCGGCGGGCCGAACGCATCGCGGAGGAGGCCGCGTCAGGCCGCGCGCGCGGCCTCGCCGGCTGCCGCATCCTCGGCAGCGAGCGTGGCGCAGCCACAGCCGGCGGCGCGCGTCTCGCCTTCGGCGAGTGGGCGCAGCGTGCACGAATCGACGTCGAAGCCGATCGTCGCCAGATGAAAGGCGAGCGCGGCATCCATGCCGTTCACGTGATTCACGAACCAGGCCGGCAGCTCTTCCATCAGTCGGCGGCCAAGGAAGTGGTCGCCGCGCTCGACGCGCTTGCGGATGTCGGCCATCACCGCGAGCACGCGGTCATGCTCGGCGCGATGGCAGCCGGGAAAGTCGACGGCCTCCATCCAGCCGTTCTCGAGATCGAAGTGGGCCTTCGCATGCTCGATGAGCGCGTCGAGCGCACGCAGGAAATCATCGGGCGCGGCGTTGGCCGCGGCGTTGTAGCACTCGACGAACTCGCGATGGGTCTCGTCCATCGGGGCGAGGTTGTTGTCGAGATCGGCGCTCCAGGCAAGGCTAGGCATCGGTGTTCCTCACTTGACGATCTTGAGATGGCTGCCGCGCGGCGGGCGCGCGGGGGGCTGCGGCTCCGCGGAGCGTTCGCGACGCAGTTCGGCGGTGGTGTCGCTCATGTCCTGGACGACGTCGGCGGACGGATCCTGCACTGCCACGGACGCATCCTCCACCGCCTCGAGCTCGGGCTCGAAGGCCATGCCCTGCCCGTTCTCGCGTGCGTAGATCGCGACCACGTTGGCCACCGGGATCACCAGCGAATGCGCGGCACCGCCGAAACGGGCCTGGAAGCTGATGAAGTCGTTGGCCATCTGCAGCTGGCCGGTGGCGTCGGGCGAAAGGTTCAGCACGATCTGGCCGTCGCGCGCGTAACCGGGCGGCACCCGGGTGTCCTCGTCCACCAGCGTGGCGAGATAGGGCGTGAAACCCTGATCCACGCACCATTCCCAGATGGCGCGCAACAGGTATGGCTTGGTCGAGACGGTGCTCATCGGCTCTCCGGTGGCCGTGCCACGCCCCTGCGGGCGCCGCACGGCCTGACTGCGGTCGTGCGGCTCAGCGCCGCATGACCTTTTCGGACGGGGTCAGCGCGTCGATGAATCCCTGACGGCTGAAGATGCGTTCGGCGTACTTCATCAGCGGCGCGGCGGCCTTGGGCAGTTCGATGCCGTAGTGCTCGAGGCGCCACAGCAGCGGGGCGATCGCGACGTCGAGCATGGAGAACTCCTCGCCGAGCATGTATTTCTGCTTGGTAAACACCGGCGCGAGCTGGGTGAGATGGTCTCGCACGTGGGTGCGCACCTTGTCCACGCCCTTCTGCGCGGCCTCCAGTGCCTCCAGGTGGGTGAACAGCTCCTGCTCGAAAGTGTGCAACAGCTGGCGGGCACGCGCACGCATGATCGGGTCGGGTGGCATCAGCTGCGGATGCGGGAAGCGCTCGTCGATGTACTCGTTGATGATGTTGGCCTCGTAGAGCACGAGGTCGCGATCGACCAGCACCGGCACGCGGTTGTACGGGTTGATCACGGCGATGTCTTCGGGCTTGTTGTAGAGGTCGACGTCGATGACCTCGAAGTCCATGCCTTTTTCGAACAGCACGATCCGGCAACGATGACTGAAGGGATCGGTCGTGCCGGAATACAGGTTCATCATGGTGTTACGACTCCGGAATTCAAAAGCAAAAGCGCACCACGCGGGTCCGCGTGGTGCGTCAGGGTCAGGACCGCACTAGCCGGCCCGGAGGGCCGCGGCGACAGGAATCAATGAATGTCCTTCCAGTAGTTCTTCTTCAGCGCGTAGCTGAGCACGAACATGCCGGCGAGGAAGATCAGCACGAGGGCGCCGATCGACTTGCGCTTCTCGGCCACCGGCTCGCCCATCCAGACCAGGAAGGAGACGAGGTCGGCGACCGCCTTGTCGTACTCCTGGACCGACAGCTTGCCCGGCTTGACGAGTTCGAGGGCCGTCGTCGTCGTGCCGTCCGCCTTCTGCGTGATCTTGGCGACCTGCTCGCCCTGCAGCTGCCAGAACACGTGCGGCATGGCCACGTTGGCGAAGATGGCATTGTTCCAGCCGGTCGGGCGGCTCGGGTCGCGGTAGAACTGGCGCAGATAGGTATACAGCCAGTCGGCCCCGCTGCCGTCCGCCGAGGCGCGCTGCCGCGCCACCAGCGTCAGGTCGGGCGGCGCGACGCCGAACCACCCCTTGGACTCCGCCGGCCGCATCGCGATCTTCATCAGGTCGCCGACGCGCTCGCCGGTGAACATCAGGTTGTCGCGGATCTCCGCCTCGGAGAGGCCGATGTTCTGCAGCTGGTTGTAGCGCACGAAGCTGGCGCTATGGCAGTTCATGCAGTAATTGACGAACAGCTTGGCGCCGTGCTGCAGCGCGGCCGGCTCGCTGCTCACCGGCGCCTTGTCCAGATGCACGCTGGCACCGGCGGCCATCGCCACGGCCGGCGCGAACAGCGCCACGGCCGCGAACCGCTTGATGAAGTTGATCACTCGCGTTTTCATTTGAAGTTCACCCTTTCCGGTTCGGGTTTGCACTTGTCGAGCTTGCTGTACCACGGCATCAGCAGGAAGAAGGCGAAGTAGATCACCGAGCAGATCTGCGACACCAGCGTGCGACCCGGGGTCGGGGGCAGAACACCCAGGTAACCCAGGATGAAGAAGGCGATCACGAAGACGACCAGCACCATCTTGAAGATCGGCCCCTTGTAGCGGATCGACTTGACGGGGCTGCGGTCCAGCCAGGGCAGGAAGGCGATGATCACCACCGACGCGCCCATGGCCACCACGCCCCAGAACTTCGCATCGAGACCGAACAGCGGATAGGTCACGGCGCGCAGGATCGAATAGAAGGGGGTGAAATACCACACCGGCGCGATGTGCGGCGGGGTCTTCAGCGGATCGGCCGGGATGAAGTTGTTGAACTCGAGGAAGTAGCCACCGCCCTCGGGCATGAAGAACACGACCGCGCTGAAGAAGAACAGGAAGACGACGACGCCGACGATGTCCTTCACCGTGTAGTACGGGTGGAAGGGGATGCCGTCGAGCGGCTTGCCGGTCGCATCCTTCTTCTTCTTGATCTCGACACCATCGGGGTTGTTGGAGCCGACTTCGTGCAGCGCGACGATGTGCGCGAGCACCAGGCCGATCAGCACCAGCGGCACGGCGATGACGTGGAAGGAGAAGAAGCGGTTCAGCGTGGCGTCGGAGACGACGTAGTCGCCGCGGATCACCAGCGACAGGTCCGGACCGATCACCGGGATCGCCGAGAACAGGTTCACGATCACCTGGGCGCCCCAGAACGACATCTGGCCCCACGGCAGCAGATAGCCCATGAACGCCTCGGCCATCAACACCAGGAAGATCAGCGTGCCGAAGACCCAGATCAACTCGCGCGGCTTGCGATAAGAGCCATAGAGCAGGCCGCGGAACATGTGCAGATACACGACGATGAAGAAGGCCGACGCACCGGTCGAGTGCAGGTAGCGGATCAGCCAGCCGCCCGGCACCTCGCGCATGATGTACTCGACGCTGGCGAACGCCACCGGAACGCCCGACGCGTTGAGCGAGGCGTCCGGCTTGTAGTGCATCACCAGGAAGATGCCGGTGAGGATCTGGATCACCAGCACCAGCAGGGCCAGCGAGCCGAAGAAGTACCAGAAGTTGAAGTTCTTCGGCGCGTAGTACTCGGACAGGTGCGCCTTCCAGGTCGACGTGAGCGGGAAGCGCTCGTCGATCCAGTTGAGAACGGCTTGGGATTTGGTCGTCATCGCTTATGCCTTCCCGTCATCGCCAACAAGGATTTTGGTGTCCGCGAGATACTGGTGCGGCGGCACCTCGAGATTGTCCGGCGCGGGCATGCTGCTATACACGCGGCCGGCCAGATCGAAGATCGAGCCGTGACAGGGGCACAGGAAGCCACCCGGCCAGTCGGCGCCCATGCCGCTGTCCGCGCCCACCTTGAACTTCTCGGAGGGCGAGCAGCCGAGGTGGGTGCAGATGCCGACCGTGACCAGGTACTCCGGCTTGATCGAGCGGTGCTTGTTCTTGGCGTACTCGGGCTGCTGCGGCTTCACGGAGTTGGGGTCGCTGACCTTTTCGTCCGTCTTGTCGAGCGAGGCGAGCATCTCTGGCGTGCGGCGCAGGATCCACACCGGCTTGCCACGCCACTCCACCGTCATCATCTCGCCCGGCTTCAGCTTGCTGACGTCCGCCTCCACCGGCGCACCGGCCGCCTTCGCGCGTTCGGACGGCGTCAGGCTGGCGACGAACGGCACCGCGGTCGCCACTGCGGCGACGCCACCTGCGGCGGACGTCGCCAGCAGCAGGGTGCGGCGGCTGCTGTCCATTTTCTGATCAACGCTCATGAGCCTCTTCCCAAAAAGGAAAACGAAAGACCTGGATACAAATAACCATCCGATTATATCGAAGACGCTGCAGCAGAGAAAGCGCGACGGGCCGATCGCCAGCCGGAACAAGGCCTTCGGCACGAAAACCGACACCGATCAGGAACCGCCCGGGGCATGCGTTGCTGCATTGCAGCAACGGAAATTCAGACCGCGCGGCGCTCGATCAGAGCCTGGCCGATGGTGCCGATGTCGGTATGCTCGAGCTCGCCGCCGACCGGGACGCCGCGCGACAGCCGGCTGACCTTGACCCCGCGCGCGCCGAGCAGGCTCGCGACGGTGTGCGCGGTGGCCTCGCCCTCGTTGGTGAAGTTGGTGGCGAGGATGACCTCGCGCACCCCCTCCTCGGTGGCGCGCGCGATCAGCTTGTCCAGGCGCAGTTCGCGCGGCCCGACGCCATCGAGCGGCGAAAGCCGGCCCATCAGCACGTAGTAGAGGCCGTTGTAGGACTGCGTCTGCTCGATCATGGCGAGATCGGCCGGCATCTCCACCACGCACAGCAGCGCGGCGTCGCGGCGCGGATTGGCGCAGCGCGGACACACCTCGTCCTCGGTGAAGCTGTTGCAGCGCGCGCAATGGCGCAGCACCTCGAGCGCATGCAGCAGGGCATTGCCCAGCCGCGCCGCGCCGCGCTGATCACGCTGCAGCAGATGATAGGCCATGCGCTGCGCCGACTTGGGGCCGACCCCGGGCAGGCAGCGCAGTGCCTCGATCAGTTCGTCGAGGCTGGAAGGCGACATCGGCCCGCCGCTCAGAACGGCAGCTTCATGCCCGGCGGCAGGTTCAGCCCGGCGGTGACGCTGGACATCTTCTCCTGGGTGGCCGCCTCGACCTTGCGCACGGCGTCGTTGAGCGCTGCGGCGACGAGGTCCTCGAGCATCTCGCGGTCGTCCATGACCGACTCGTCGATGGACACCCGGCGCACGTCGTACTTGCAGGTCATCTGCACCTTGACCATGCCGGCGCCGGACTGCCCCTCGACCTCGATCGAGCCGAGCTGGTCCTGCATCTTCTTCATGTTTTCCTGCATCTGCTGGGCCTGCTTCATCAGGCCCGCGATACCGCCTTTCATCATGATGGTGTTCTCCGTCGGATCGGTTGTCGGGTGGGGTCGATCGGGAGGGCGCGCCTCCCGGCATCGAAGGGGTTCAAAGGGGTTTCACCGTGTTCTCGACGAGCGTGGCGTCGAAACGTTCGATCAGCTCGCGCACGAAGGGGTCGGCCTCGAGCGCTGCGACCGCCTCGGCATGGCGGACCTGGCGCTCGATCGCGTCGCGCTGCGCGGGGGTCTGTCCGGAGATGTCGCCGATCGCGATGCGCACCGCGAGCGTGCGTCCGAGCGCGGCGCACAGCACGTCCTGCAGGCGCTCGACCGCGCCGCGATTCATGTCGAGCAGGTGGCGGTGCGCGGTCGACAGGCGCAGCTGCAGCACGCCATCGCCACACTCGACCCATTCGCAGTGCTGGGCAAGCTCGCGCACCAGTCCGCCGAGCCCGAGCGCGCGGATCAGGCCGCGCCAGTCGCCGAGCGCAAGCAGCGCCGCGGCATCGCCACTGGCGGCGGGCGCATCCTGGGTCGGCGCAGCCGGAGACGTCGCCGGCTCGGGCGCGCGCACCGCGGGAAGGGGCGCGGACCGCGACGGGACTTCCTCCGCCCGCCGCGCGCCACCGCCACGCGGCTCCGGGCGTGCCCGTGAGATCGCCCCCGTGTGCGCACCCGCGGAGGCGGCGTAGGCCTCGTCGTGGCCGTTGCGCGCCTCGCGCGGCGGCGGCAGATCGGAGTCGGCATAGGCCTCGGGCGGGAGATCCTCCCAGGGCGGAACGTCCTGCACGCTTGCCGGGGCAGCACGCGCCGGCTGCACGGCGTGCTCCTCGCGCGCGGATCTGTGCGGCGGCGCGCTCGCAGGCGCAGGTGCGACGGCCTGCTGCGCCGCCGGAACGGAGCCGGGCTGCATGGATGCGGGCGCCGCAGCCTCGAGGACGGTCTGCTGCGCGCTGGGGATCGCCGCATCGGCGCCGGCCGCCCGCGCGGGGACGGCCGCCGGTGCGGGACCGGCGATCCCGGCCGACGCGACGGTCCGCGCGGGCACCTCGGCCGGAACGCCCGACTCCGCGGCACGCCCGGACTCCGCCGGGCCGCCGGCCGCCAGTGCAGGCGCGCGCGCGCGCCCCGCATCCGGCCCGGATGGCACGCCCGGCCCGCCAAGCGCAGCAGGCTGCTCCGGGCGGAACGCATGCAGGCGCAGCAGGGTCATCGTGAAGCCTGTGTAGTCGTCCGGCGCCAGCGGCAGCTCGTCGCGGCCGTGGACGGCGACCTGGTAGGCGAGCTGGAGGAACTCGGCGTCGAAGCGCTCGACGTAGCCGAGGATGCGCGCGCGCTCGAGCTCGTCGGCGATCGCCGCAGGTGCGTACTGGGCGAGCGCGACGCGATGCACCAGCGTGGCCAGCGCCTGCAGTGCGGCGTCGAAGGACAGGCTCCTCGCCTCCATGCCGTCGGCCACCGCGAGCAGCGCGGGCACGTCGCCCGCGGCGAGCGCGTCGAGCACCGCGTAGAGGTGGTCGTCCCCCACCGTGCCGAGCATGTGGCTGACCTGCTCCTCTTCCACCCGGCCCGCGCCATGCGCGATCGCCTGGTCGAGCAGCGACAGCGCGTCGCGCATCGAGCCCGACGCCGCCTTGGCGAGGTGACGCAGCGCGCCCGGCTCGAACGCCACCTCCTCGGCCTGCAGGATGCGCGTCAGGTGATCGACGATATGGCCCTGCGGCATCTGCTTGAGGTTGAACTGCAGGCAGCGCGACAGCACCGTGACCGGGATCTTCTGGGGGTCGGTGGTGGCGAGGATGAATTTCACATGCTCCGGCGGCTCCTCGAGCGTCTTCAACATGGCGTTGAAGGCGTGCCCGGTGAGCATGTGCACTTCGTCGATCATGTAGACCTTGAAGCGCCCCTGCACCGGCGCATACACCGCCTTGTCGAGCAGCGCGGCCATCTCCTCGACGCCGCGGTTCGAAGCCGCATCCATCTCGACGTAGTCGGGGAAGCGGTCGGCATCGATCGCGCGGCAGGCGTCGCAAATGCCGCAGGGCTCGGCGGTGATGCCGGTCTCGCAGTTGAGTGCCTTGGCGAGGATGCGGCTGATGGTGGTCTTGCCCACGCCGCGCGTGCCGGTGAACAGCCAGGCGTGGTGCAGCCGCCCGGTGGCGAGCGCGTGCGTCAGCGCACGCACGACGTGCTCCTGACCGACCAGCGTGCCGAAGGATTTCGGCCGCCACTTGCGTGCGAGGACCTGATAGCTCATGGCGGGCGATTCTAGCAGAGCGGCGGGCGGCGACCCGCGCGCTCGACGGGACGCAGGTTCAGCCCCCCGGCGTCCGGCTCAGCATGCCGCGCTCGCCCAGCCAGGCAAGCACCGCATCGGCCGCGGCCTCCAGGTCGAGGCGGGTGGTATCGAGGCGCAGTTCGGGGTCCTCCGGCGCCTCGTAAGGCGAATCGATGCCGGTGAAGTTCTTCAGCTCGCCGCGCCGGGCCTTCTTGTACAGGCCCTTGGGATCGCGCGCCTCGGCCACCTCCAGCGGAGTGTCGACGAAGGCCTCGACGAACTCGCCCTCCTCCACCAGGCCGCGCGCCATGCGGCGCTCGGAGCGGAAAGGCGAGATGAAGGCGGTGAGCACGATCAGGCCTGCATCGACCATCAGCTTCGCGACCTCGGCGACGCGACGGATGTTCTCCACGCGATCGGCGTCGGTGAAGCCGAGGTCCTTGTTGAGGCCATGGCGCACATTGTCGCCGTCGAGCAGGTAGGTGTGGTGGCCGAGCGCGTGCAGTTTCTTCTCGACCAGGTTGGCGATCGAGGACTTCCCTGCGCCGGACAGGCCGGTGAACCACAGCACGCAGCCGCGCTGGTTCTTCAGCGCGGCACGTGCGCGCTTGTCCACATCGACGTGCTGCAGGTGGATGTTGTGCGCGCGGCGCAGCGCGAAGTGCAGCAGCCCGGCGCCGACGGTGTTGTTGGACAGCCGGTCGATCAGGATGAAGCCGCCGGTGTCGCGGTTGATCCGGTAGGGATCGAAGGCGATCGGCCGATCCAGGCTCAGGTTGCACACACCGATCGCGTTGAGCTCGAGCCGCTTGGCGGCGACGTGCTCGAGGGTGTTCACATTCACCTGGTACTTGATCTCGGTGATCGTCGCGCTGACCGTGCGCGCGCCGATCTTGAGCAGGTAAGGGCGGCCGGCGAGCATGGGCTCGTCGTGCATCCACACCACCGTGCACTCGAACTGGTCGGCGACCTCGGCCGGCGCCTCGACGGTCGAGATGACGTCGCCGCGCGAGATGTCGATCTCGTCGGCGAGGGTCAGCGTGACCGACTGCCCGGCCACGGCCCGGTCGAGATCGCCGTCGCGGGTCACGATGCGCGCCACCGTGCTCTCGCGCCCCGAGGGCTGTACGCGCACACGATCGCCCGGGCGGATGGTGCCGCCGGCGATGGAGCCGGCAAAGCCGCGGAAATCCAGGTTGGGGCGATTGACCCACTGCACCGGCAGGCGGAAGGGCGCGCGCTGCATCAGGCCGTCATCGACCTCCACCGTCTCGAGGTAGCCCATCAGCGTGGTGCCGTGGTACCAGGGCATCGCAGCGCTCGGAGAGGTGATGTTGTCGCCCCTGAAGGCCGACATCGGGATGAAGGTCACCTGCTCGATGCCGAGCTGGCGGGAGAAGGCGGTGTAGTCCTCGACGATGCGGCGGAACACGCCCTCGGCGTAATCGACCAGGTCCATCTTGTTGATCGCCACCACGATGTGGCGGATGCCGATGAGGTTCACCAGGTAGCTGTGACGCCGCGTCTGGGTGAGGATGCCCTTGCGCGCATCGACCATCAGGATGGCCGCGTCGGCCGTCGAGGCGCCGGTGACCATGTTGCGGGTGTATTGCTCGTGGCCGGGGGTGTCGGCGACGATGAACTTGCGCTTGTCGGTGGAGAAGAAGCGATACGCCACGTCGATCGTGATGCCCTGCTCGCGCTCGGCGGCCAGGCCGTCGACCAGCAGCGCGAAGTCGATCGCCTCGCCCTGGGTGCCGTACTTCTTCGAGTCGGCCTCGACCGCGGCGAGCTGGTCCTCGAAGAGCATCTTCGACTCGTAGAGCAGGCGCCCGATCAGCGTGCTCTTGCCGTCGTCCACGCTGCCGCAGGTGATGAAGCGCAGCAGGCTCTTGTTCTCGTGCGCCCTGAGGTACTGCTCGATGTCGGTCGCGATCAGGTCGGAAACGTGTGCCATTTAGAAATAGCCCTCCTGCTTTTTCTTTTCCATCGAGGCGGCCGAGTCGTGGTCGATCACCCGCCCCTGGCGCTCCGAGGTCCTGGCCAGCAGCATCTCCTGGATGATCGCCGGCAGGGTGTCGGCCTCGGACTCGATCGCGCCGGTGAGCGGATAGCAGCCCAGGGTGCGGAAGCGCACCTTCTTCATCATCGGCACCTCGCCCGGGCGCAGCGGCATACGCTCGTCGTCGACCATGATCAGCGTGCCGTCGCGCTCGACCACCGGGCGCACCGCGGCGTAGTAGAGCGGCACGATGGGGATGTTCTCGAGGTAGATGTACTGCCAGATGTCGAGCTCGGTCCAGTTCGACAGGGGGAACACGCGGATCGACTCGCCCTTGTGCTTCCTCGCGTTGTAGAGCTTCCACAGCTCGGGGCGCTGGTTCTTCGGGTCCCAGCGGTGCTGCGCGGTGCGGAAGGAGAACACGCGCTCCTTGGCGCGCGATTTCTCCTCGTCGCGGCGCGCGCCGCCGAAGGCCACGTCGAAGCCGTACTGGTCGAGCGCCTGCTTGAGGCCCTCGGTCTTCATGATGTCGGTGTGGATCGCCGAGCCGTGGGTAAAGGGGTTGATGTCCTTCTCCACGCCCTCGGGGTTGATGTGCACCAGCAGGTCCATGCCGGTCTCGCCCGCCATGCGGTCGCGAAAGCTGTACATGTCGCGGAACTTCCAGCGCGTATCGACGTGCAGCAGCGGAAAGGGCGGCACCGCCGGATGGAAGGCCTTCAGGGCCAGGTGCAGCATCACCGCGCTGTCCTTGCCGATGGAGTAGAGCATCACCGGGTTGTCGGCCTCGGCGACGACCTCGCGCAGGATGTGGATGCTCTCGGCTTCGAGGCGCTGGAGGTGGGTCAGGCTGGTCGTAGGCACGCTGGTCATGGGCGACGGGATGCGAAGGGACAAGGCATGAATGATGAGGCCGCGCGCCGTCGCGCGCAGCGTCTTCGAAGATCGGCGGGCGGAACTATTTCTCGCGGTGCGACATTCTGCACCCGAATCCACCTCTAGACGGGGCTCTCGCCACGCCCGCCCGGGTACACTTGCGGCGTCGACCACTCCCCCGGAGCCCGCTGATGGACACCGCAACCGCCTCACGGCTCCTCGAAGCCCTGCTCCCGATCGTGCGCGCGGCCGGCGCGCTGGTGATGGACATCTACCGCAGCGACTTCGCGGTGCGCGGCAAGGACGACGCCTCGCCGGTAACCGAGGCCGACGAGCGCGCCGAGGCGCTCATCGTCCCCGCCCTCGAGGCCTTGCTGCCCGGCGTGCCGGTGGTGGCCGAAGAGGCCGTCGCGGCGGGCCGCCTGCCCGCACTCGGGCGCCGCTTCTGGCTGGTCGATCCCCTCGACGGCACCAAGGAGTTCATCGGCCGCAACGGCGAGTTCACCGTCAACATCGCCCTCGTCGAGGATGGCGAGCCGGTCCTCGGCACCGTCTTCGCACCCGCGCTCGAGCGCCTCTTCCTCGGCGCGGGCGGGGTCGGCGCCTTCGTCGAGCAGGACGGCCGTCGCCGCCCGATCCGCTGCCGCACCGTCCCGCCCGCCGGCCTCACCGTGGTGGCCAGCCGCTCGCACGGCGACGCGGCCGCGCTCGACGCCTTCCTCGACGGGCGCAAGGTGGCCGCGCTCACCAACGCCGGCTCCTCGCTCAAGCTGTGCCTGGTCGCGGCGGGCGAGGCCGATCTCTATCCGCGCCTCGGCCGCACCATGGAATGGGACATCGCCGCCGGCCATGCGGTGCTGGCCGCCGCCGGCGGCCGCGTGCAAACCCTGGCGGGGGCGCCGCTGCGCTACGGCAAGCCGGGGCTGGACAACCCCCACTTCGTCGCCAGCGGACTGGACTGAGCCCGGGCGTGCCGATGACGACCGCCCACCTCGTCCTCGCCTCGATCGCGCTGCTGCTAGCGCTGCTGGCCCACGGCCGCGTCGGCCCGGCGGTGCTGTTCGCGGCCTGGGCGGGCGGCTACCACCTGCTCGGCCTCGCCAGCCAGCAGGAACTGCTGGCGAGCTTCTCCAACCCCGCGCTCGCCACCCTGATCCTGCTGCTGCTGGTCTCGCTCGCGCTCGAACGCTCGCCGCTGCTCGACCATCTGTCGGAACTCCTGCTCAAGGGCCGCGTCGGGCTGGCGACCCTGCGCCTGTCCGTCTTCGCCTGCCTGATCTCGGCGTTCATGAACAACACCGCGGTGGTGGGCGCGCTGCTGGGCACGGTCACCTCGCAACGCCGACACCCCGCCTCGAAGCTGCTGATCCCGCTCTCCTACGCCTCCATCCTCGGCGGCATCACCACACTGGTCGGCACCTCGACCAACCTGGTGGTGAACTCCTTCGTCATCGACGCGGGCCTGCCGCCGCTGCAGATGTTCCAGTTCGCCTGGGTAGGGATTCCGGTCGCGCTCGCCTGCATCGGGGTGATGGCACTGAGCTCGCGACTGCTGCCCGCGAACGCCTCGAGCGAGGCCGAGGCACGCTCGACCTACTTCCTCGAGGCGCGCGTGGCTGCGGGCTCGCCGATGATCGGACGCAGCATCGAAACCAACCGCCTGCGCAACCTCGAGGGCCTGTTCCTGCTCGAGATCGAGCGCGAGGGCCGGCTGATCTCGCCGGTCGGCCCGGCCGAGATCCTGCACACCGGCGACGTGCTGGTGTTCACCGGCGAGGTGGCGCGAGTGCAGACCCTGCAGCGCTTCCCCGGGCTGGAGGTGTTCGGCGCGGGCGCCGACGCGCTGCTCAAGTCCAACCTGGTCGAGGTGGTGCTCGCGAGCAGCTCGGACCTGGCCAACCGCACCCTGCGCGAGGTCGACTTCCGCACCATGTTCGATGCCGGGGTGGTCGGCATCCGCCGCGGCGACCGGCGCCTGACCGGCCAGCTCGGACGCATCCCGCTGCGCGTCGGCGACAGCCTGCTGCTGGCCGCGGGCCCGGACTTCCTGCAGCACCGCAACCTCGACCGCAACTTCCACATCCTCAACGGCTCGGGTCTGCGCCCCAAGCTCGGCCGCATGCAAAGCGTCGCGGCGCTGTCGGGCTTCGCACTCGTGATCCTGGTCGCCGCCCTGGGCTGGCTGCCCCTGTTCGGCGGCCTGCTCGTGCTGCTCGCCGCCCTGCTCGGCAGCGGCCTGCTGACCCTGGGCGAGCTGCGCCGGCGCTTTCCCTTCGAACTGCTGGTGGTGATCGGCTCCGCGCTGGCGATCGCCGGCGTGGTCGAGCGTTCGGGCGCGGCGGAGCTGGTCGCGGGCTGGATGCGGGCGATCTTCGACGGGCACGGCGTCCATGCCGCGCTCGCGGGCGTGTACCTGATCACGCTGACGCTCACCGAGGTGATCACCAACACCGCCGCCGCCGCGCTCGCCTTCCCGATCGCGCTCGGCACCGCACGCGCGTTCGGGGTCGATCCGATGCCCTTCGTGATGGTGGTGGCCTACGGCGCGAGCGCCGGCTTCCTGATCCCCTTCGGCTACCAGACCCACCTGATGGTGTATTCGGCCGGCCGCTACCGCATGCGGGATTTCCTGCGCGCCGGACTGCCGGTGAGCCTCACCTACTCGGCGCTGGTGCTGCTGCTGGTGCCGCTGGTGTTTCCGCTCCACCGCTGAGCACGGCGCACGGAATCAGCCGGGCTGGCGAGCACTCAGGCGGGTGACGAACTCGACCACGGTACCGACCGTGGCGAAGGAGTTGCCATCGACCTCGTCGTCCGGCACCTCGATGCCGAAACGCGCCTCGATCTCCTGGATGACGGCGATCACCGCCATCGAATCGAGCTCGGGCAGATCTCCCAGCAAGGGCGTGTCTGCGGCGAATGCGAGCGCGCGACCGTCCAGGCTCAGCACCTCGTCCAGCAGCGACAGCACTTCCTTCAGAATCTGTTCGGACATCACTTCTCCATGAACGGAAGCGGGTCACGACGCGCATCCACGCCGCCCGCCCCGCAAAACGCGCGCATTATACTTGCCAGCCCGTTCCTGTCTGCACCGATAAGCGAAGCCGATGCACGCCAAACACCTGCTCCACCACCTTGTCGAGTCCGCGGCCGCACGCGATCCCGCACGCATCGCCGTGGTTGCCGGCGACCGGCAGCTGCGCTACCAGGAGCTCGAGGCCGCGCTCCACGCTTTCGCCGGCGGCCTGGCCGGGCTGGGCCTCGCCCGCGCCGAGCGCGTCGGGATCTATCTCGACAAGCGCCCCGAGTTCGTCGCCGCCGCCTTCGGCACCAGCGCCGCGGGCGGCGTCTTCGTGCCGATCAACCCCGTGCTCAAGGCCGCGCAGGTCGGCCACATCCTGCGCGACTGCGCGGTCCGCGTCCTCGTCACCACCGCAGAACGCCTCGCCGCGCTCGGCGACGCGCTGGACCACTGCCACGATCTGCGCCACGTGGTGCTGGTGGGCGCAGACGGCGCGACCACCCGTTCCGTCGCCGTGCATTCCTGGCAGGCCCTGCTCGCCGCCCCGGCACGCGCCGGGCATCGCGTCATCGACGCCGACATGGCGGCGATCCTGTACACCTCGGGCAGCACCGGGCGACCGAAAGGCGTGGTGTTGTCCCACCGCAACATGATGGCGGGGGCGCGCAGCGTGGCGCACTACCTCGGCAACCACCCCGACGACACCCTGCTCGCCGCCCTGCCGCTGTCCTTCGACGCCGGGCTGTCGCAGCTCACCACCGCCTTCCAGGCCGGTGCCCGCGTCGTGCTGCTCAACTGGCTGCTGCCGCGCGACGTGCTCAAGGCGATCGAGCGCGAACGCGTGAGCGGGCTGACCGCGGTGCCGCCGCTGTGGATCCAGCTCGCGCAATTGCCCTGGGCCGCGGATACCGACGAGCACCTGCGCTACATCGCCAACACCGGCGGGCGCATGCCGGGCGAGGTCCTCGCCCGCCTGCGCGCGCAGCTGCCGAAGACCCGCCCCTTCCTGATGTACGGCCTCACCGAGGCCTTCCGCGCGACCTACCTGCCGCCCGAGGAGCTCGACCGCCGCCCCGACTCGATCGGCAAGGCCATCCCCGACGCCGAGGTGCTGGTGCTGCGCGAGGACGGCAGCGAATGCGCGCCCAACGAGCCGGGCGAGCTCGTGCAGCGCGGCGCCTTGGTGGCGATGGGCTACTGGAACGACCCCGAGCGCAGCGCCGAGCGCTTCCGCCCGCTGCCCGCCGCCGCCCCCGGCCGCGAACCCGGCCTGGTGCTGCCCGAGATCGCGGTGTTCTCCGGCGACACGGTGCTCCGCGACGAGGACGGCTACCTCTACTTCATCGGCCGTCGCGACGAGATGATCAAGACCTCGGGCTACCGCGTCAGCCCCACCGAGATCGAGGAGATCCTCTACGCCACCGGCCTGGTCGGCGAATGCGCGGCCTTCGGCGTCGCACACGCGAGCCTCGGCCAGAGCATCGTCGCGGTCGTCACCCCACCCGCCGGCGCCACGCTCGACACTGCCGCACTGCTGGCGGAGTGCCGCAGCCGCATGCCGGCCTACATGGTGCCGGCGCGCTTCGAGCCGCGCAGCGGCGCGCTGCCGCGCAACGCCAACGGCAAGATCGACCGCAAGGCGCTCGCCGACGCCCTCGCCGCCGGAGAGCCCGCATGAACGCCCCCGCCCGCAGCCTGCCCACGCACGCGCCGCAGACCGTGTTCGCGATCGCCGACGGCGAACTCCAGATCGCTGGCCAGCCGCTCTCCCGGCTCGCCGCGCGTGTCGGGCGGACGCCCTTCTACGCCTGCGATCGCGGCGCGATCGCACGCCGGGTGGCCGAGCTGCGCGCGGCACTGCCGCCCGCCATCGAGCTGCACTACGCGATGAAGGCCAACCCGATGCCGGCGCTGGTGGGCCACCTGGCGCGCCTGGTCGACGGCATCGACGTCGCCTCCGCCGGCGAGCTGCAGGTCGCGCTCGACGCCGGCGCCGACCCCCAGCACGTCAGCTTCGCCGGTCCCGGCAAGCGCGACACCGAGCTGCGCCAGGCGGTGGCCGCCGGCATCCTGGTCAATGTGGAATCCTTCCGCGAGATCGCGCCGCTGGCCGAGGCCGCGGCCGCGCTCGGCGTGCCGGCGCGGGTCGCGGTACGGGTGAATCCGGACTTCGAGCTCAAGTCCTCGGGCATGAAGATGGGCGGCGGCCCCAAGCCCTTCGGCGTGGACGCCGAGCAGGTACCCGGCTTGCTCGCCGAGATCAGCCGCGCCGGGCTCGCCTTCGAGGGCTTCCACCTCTTCGCCGGCTCGCAGAACCTCAAGGCCGAGGCCATCGTCGAGGCCCAGCGCAAGAGCTTCGAACTCGCCCTGCGCCTGGCCGCGCACGCCCCCGCCCCGGTGCGCACGCTGAACCTCGGCGGCGGCTTCGGCATCCCGTACTTCCCCGGCGAGCAGGCGCTCGACCTGACGCCGATCGCCGCCGGCCTCGCCGACATCGTCGCCGAGGCCGCACAAGCCCTGCCCGAGGCCAGGATCGTGCTGGAACTCGGCCGCTACCTGGTCGGCGAGGCCGGCGTGTATGTGTGCCGGATCACCGACATCAAGGTCTCGCGCGGCCACACCTATCTCGTCACCGACGGCGGCCTGCACCACCACTTGTCGGCGAGCGGCAACTTCGGCCAGGTGATCCGCAAGAACTACCCGGTTGCGATCGGCAATCGCATGGACGCTCCACCTGCCGGCGAGCCGGCATCGGTGGTCGGCCCGCTCTGCACGCCGCTCGACGTGATCACCGATCGAATGCCGCTACCGGCCGCGCAGATCGGCGACCTCATCGTGGTGTTCCAGTCCGGCGCCTATGGCGCGAGCGCGAGCCCGCAGGCCTTCCTCGGCCACCCGCAAGTGGTCGAGATCCTCGCCTGAGGGCCACAAGGCGTTCAGCGCTGGCCGGCCGCCACGCCCCTGTTCGTCCGCGGCTGCTCCGTGTTCGTGCTCCGACCCTGGAAGACCATGGTCGTGGCGCCCCCCGCGACACAACCGTTTCCCGAGTCGTCCTGCAGGCTCGCGACCTCGCTGCCACCCTTGCAGATGCTGTAGGCACCGAGGCCGTTGCCGTGAACGGTGTGGGAAAAAGGCCCGGAGGAGCCGCTCGCATCGAGGTAGGAATACTCCACGGCATCCCCGACGATCCTCCAGTTGCCGACGTCCTTGCTCGGGTCCACGCTGTCCCTCAAGCCGCGCTTGAAATCACGCAAGGTGCCGGACGCCAGATGCAGCTCCTGATATTTCCAGCCCCACTCCGGACGCTCATCCGCCGCACATGCGTAGCGACCGGGCAACAGGAGGGCCAGCTGGTCCCCGGTCACCTGCGTATCACCACATCCGGCGAACGCGACACCCGGCGCCGCGACACCCGACAGCAGAACCAGACCGGCAAAAAGGAAAGAAGGCTTCATGTTCGCACCCGGCGCAATCGAAACGATGGAGGAAGCGGCGGGCAGACAGAACCGGACCACCGCGGGCTTTGATTAAACATAGCAGCTCGGCGCACACCGTACGACAATCGGGGCTCGCTCCCGCAGGAAATATTTCTCCGATGCACGATTCCTACGGCCCCCCCGCGGCGCAAGCACCTCGCAGCTACCTCCCGATCGCCCTGCTGTGGGCGCTTTTCGTCGCCTACGGCAGCCTGGTGCCCCTCGAGTTCCGCCCTCGCGCCGACGCCTGGCAGGCATTCATGGACACGCCCTGGCTGTCGCTCGGGGTCGGTTCGCGCGCCGACTGGGTGGCGAACGTGCTGCTTTACCTGGTGCTGGCCTGGTTCGCTACCGGGGCGGTGTGGACCAGCCGCCTCTCCGCCTGGGTGCGCACGCCGCTGCTCGTCGGCGTGCTCGGCACCATCCTCGCCCTCGCGGTGGGAATCGAATACCTGCAGCTGTTCTTCCCGCCGCGAACGGTGTCGCGCAACGACCTGCTCGCAGAGGCGCTCGGCACCGGCATCGGCACGCTGCTCTGGTTCGCGGCCGGCCCTCGCCTCGCGGCGATGTGGCGGCGTTTCATCGACGGCGGCACGCACAGCCTGCGCGCCGTGCTGGGTCTGTACGCACTGGGCTACCTCGGGCTCGCGCTGTTTCCCTACGACTTCCTGGTGAGCATGGACGAGCTCGCCGCCAAGCTCGCCCGCCCCGACAGCCTCGGGTGGTTGCCCGGCCTGTCCTGCGGACCCGCATTCGCCTGCGGCATCAAGCTGCTGGTCGAGGCCGTCCTGATGATTCCCTTCGGCATCCTGCTCGCGCTCGGTGTGCGCGACCACGCCGCGCGGCGCCCCCCGGGGATGGCGGCCGGTCTCGCCGCGGGCGCCCTCGCCGGCGTGGCGATCGAGGCGGTGCAGGTGGTGCTCGCGTCCGGAACGACACAGGGCATCTCGGTGCTCACCCGCGCGCTCGGCACCCTGTGGGGACTCGTACTCGCGCGTAGCGGAATACGGCGCTGGCTGGAGTACTCGCCACAACGCCTGCTGCGCGCGGCGCTGTGGCTCTCGTCCGTCTGGCTCGCCCTGGTGCTGGCGACGAACGGCTTGCTGCCGCTGCGGCTCCAGGCCTCCTGGGCTGCGCTGGAAAAACTCGAGACGCTGCGCTTCCTGCCCTTCTACTACCACTACTACAGCACCGAGACGGCCGCCGTGCGCAGCCTGCTCTTCGTGGCGGGAAGCTTCGCACCGGTGGGGGTGGTCGCCGCCCTCGCCTTTCCGCACCATCGCTTCGGCGCCAGCCTGCTCGCGCTGCTGGTCGCCGCCCTCGTCGCGGCGGCGGTCGAGCTGCTCAAGCTGTTCACCGAGGGCAAGCATCCCGACCCCACCAACCTGTTGATCGCGGTCGCGGCCGCCTGGCTCGCGCACCGCCTCGTCGCGCACCTGCTGCCGATCCTGCACCACCACGGCACGCGCACGACACCCCCGACGTCCGCTGCGCAGCCCCGGCGCAGAGTCGCGACGCTGCTCGCCGTGGGTGTGGCGCCGGCGGCGCTGCTGCTCGCCACGGTGCTGCTCGGCCTGCCGCTGGCCGAGCAGCCCGCCGCGGGGGCGTCCGCGCCCACGTACCCGCCTCCTTCGGCCCTGCCACCGGCCGACCTCGCCGGCTTTCGCACCGCCCACCCCCGCCTGCCCCACCCCTCCCCCGCCGACCTCGCGGCGCTGCGCGCCGGCAACCCCGCCTACCTGCAGCAAACGGCGAGCGCGGCGCGCAGCAACCCGAACGCCCTCTTCGCGATCACGCTGGCGGCCTTCGTCCAGCCCGGCAGCGTCGATCTCGCCCCGCTGCACGCGCGCCTGGTGGCGAGTCGCTTCAGCGACCGCGGCAGCGGCCAGGTCGAACCGCTCGCGCTCGCCTACGACTGGCTGCACGACCAATGGAGCGCGCAGGAACGCGAGAGCCTGCGCGAGCGCCTCGCCGAGGGCTGCGACTTCCTGATCGAGGTGATCCGGAAGGAACAGCTCTCGCCCTACAACGCCTTCCTCTACAACACCCCGCTGCAAGGCCTGATGGCGTGCAGCATCGCGCTGTACGGCGACCATCCGCGCGGCGAGGCCTTCATGCGCTTCACCCACGAGCTGTGGAAGAAGCGTGTGCTGCCGGTCTGGCGCCAGGTCTTCGGGCGCCACGGCGGCTGGCACGAAGGCGGCGAATACGTGGCGGTGGGCATCGGCCAGGCCATCCATACCCTGCCCGCGCTGTGGCGCACCGCCACCGGCGAGGACCTGTTCGCCAGCGAAGCCGGGATCCGCGGCTTCCTCGACTTCCTCGTCTATCGCACCCGCCCCGATCGCACCCATATGCGCTGGGGCGACGGCGCCTGGTTCGACCGCCATCCGCGCGACGCCGCGGCGCTCGCCCTCGAGTACCGCCACGCCGCCGCCTACACGCTGGCACCGCCCAACGCGGCGCGCGCGCGCGACGGCCGTCGGGTCGGCCCGGTGCCCACCGGGTGGCCATGGGGACCGCTGTCGGACGACGGCCTGATCGACCCCGCCGCGCAGACCCGCATGCCGCTCGCGCGCCTGTTCGACGGCATCGGCCTGCTCGTGGCGCGCAGCGACTGGTCGGAAGACGCCACCTGGCTCAGTTTCAAGGCCGGCGACAACTTCTGGTCGCACAGCCACCTCGACCAGGGCGCGTTCACGATCTTCAAGGGGGGGCCGCTGGCGATCGACAGCGGCTGGTACGGTCCCGCCTACGGGTCGAATCACCACATGAACTACACCTACCAGAGCATCGCCCACAACCTGGTCACGGTGACCGACCCCGCCGACGAGCAGCCCGGCCCCGGCTTCGACGCCGCCAACCCGCGCCACTACCCCAACGACGGCGGCCAGCGCCGCATCGGCTCGGGCTGGGGCGTGGATGCGGCGCCGCTCGACGTCGCACAATGGCAGGAGCGCAGCGAGACCTACCACACCGGCCGCATCGCGGCCCACCTCGACGAAGACGACCTGGTCGTTGCCGTGGCCGACGTCGGCGCCGCCTACACCAACCGCAACTCCGGACGCGGCAGCTTCGCCGACCGCACCCGCCGCGTCGAGCGCATGTGGCGGGTGTTGGGCTATGACCGGATCAACGATGCGGTGGTGGTGTTCGACGACGTCGTCGCCAGCCGTGCCGGCTTCGCCAAGCGTTGGCTGCTGCATGCGGTGGAGCCGCCGCTCGTGCGCGGGGACCGCTTCGATCTGTTCATCCCGGGCGACACCCGCCCGGGGCGGCGGGGCGGCAGCCTGCACGGCCACGTCCTCCTGCCGCGCGACGCGGTGCTCGACACCGTAGGCGGCCCCGGCTTCGAGTTCTTCGTGGACGGGCGCAACCACGACGAGGACGGGAAGGTGCAGGCGGCGATCGCGAAGCTCGGCCACGGCCGCGCCGAGCCGGGCGCCTGGCGCATCGAGCTGCGGCCGCGCGCCGCGGCCGCCGAAGACCGCTTCCTCGTCGTGATGCTGCCCACGCTCGCCGGCGACCAGCCCCAGGCCCGCGTGCGCCTGCTCGAAGCCGGCGCGGAGGTGGGTGCGGAGATCGCCGGGCCGCGGCGCACCACACGCTGGTGGTTCGTGCCCGGACGCCTGGGCGCACGCGTGGAGGTGCTCGAGGACGGTCGCAAGCGCAGCCGCGAGATCGTGCCCGGCGGATCCCCCGCCGGAAACATCACGGATTGAAGGATTCGCCGACCTGGCCGACAATGCCCCACGCACCGCGGCTGGCTGCGCAGCGCCCGCCGACCGCCGCAAACCCGCTTGCAGCCGTCCCGGCGACGGTCGCGGCCCGCACCCTGGACGCCCCCACATGAGCACACCGCCCACTCCCGACGCCGAAGAGATCCGCCACGCACTGCGCCAGGTCATGGATCCGGAGGTCGGCATGAACATCGTCGACCTCGGGCTGATCTACCGCATCGACTGCGCACCCGGCGAGCTCTACATCGAGATGACGATGACCACGCCGGCCTGCCCGCTCTCCGACATGATCCTCGACAACATCGACGCGGTGCTCGACCCCCTGTTGCCACCCGAGGTGGACATCCGCGTCGAGCTGGTGTGGGATCCGCCCTGGTCCCCGGCGATGATGGAAGAGGGCGCACGCGCGCACTTCGGCTGGAACGGATGAGCACCCTGCCCCCGCTCGCCCGTGTCCCCCTGCTGGTGCTCGGGCTGCTGTCGCTGCTCACCGGCGTTTTCGCCGGCCTCGCCCGCCTGGGCGTGGAGGTGCCGGCGCTTGCCGCCGTGCATGCGGGCAATCACGCGGCGCTGATGATCTGCGCCTTCTTCGGCACCGTGATCAGCCTCGAGCGCGCGGTCGCGCTCGGCGGCCTGTGGCCCTACGCCGGGCCGGCCGCCGCCGGGACGGGTGGCGTGCTGCTGCTCGCGGGTGGTCCGCTGGTCGCCGCGCAGCTCCTTTTCCTGCTTGCCGCGGCGACCCTGTTCGGTGGCGGCGTGGTGGTGGTGCGCCGGCAGCTGGCGCTATTCACCGTGATGCTCGCGGTGGGCGCGGCATGCTGGCTGCTGGGCAGCCTGGTGTGGTGGAACACCGGCAACGTGCACGCGGCGGTGCCGCTGTGGCTCGCCTTCCTGGTGCTGACGATCGCGGGCGAACGCCTCGAGCTCACCCGCTTCCTGCCCGCACGCCCGGCCGCGGCGCCGAGCTTTGTCGCGGTCAGCGCGCTGATCCTCGCCGGCGCCGTGCTCGCGGCATGGGAAGAAGACCTCGGCCACGGCCTCTTCGCCGCCGGCGTGCTCGCGATGGCGGCCTGGCTGCTGACGTTCGACATCGCCCGCCACAACGCCCGCCAGCAGGGGCTGACCCGCTTCATCGCGGTCTGCCTGCTGTCGGGCTATGTCTGGCTGGCCTTCGGTGCGCTCGCCGCGCTCGGCGGCGGGCTCGCGCCCGCGCATCCACTGCACGACATCACCATGCACGCGATCGCGCTCGGCTTCGTGTTCTCGATGGTGTTCGGTCACGCCGCGATCATCTTCCCGGCGGTGCTGAAGGTGAAGATTCCGTACCATCCGGCCTTCTACGTGCCACTCGCGCTGCTGCACGCTTCACTGGCGCTGCGCGTCGCAGGCAGTCTGGCCGGGCTTCCTGCGCTGCGCAGCTGGGGCGGGATCGCGAATGCGCTGACCCTCGCGGTCTTCATCGCCACCATGGTCGTCAGCGTGATCCGCGGCGGACGCCCGCCGGCACGCCGGCGCCGGAACCCCGTCCCGGGCACACCGGTCCGATCCGCTGTCAAACCTTCCGGGAACCCCGCACCATGAACCGCACCCTCCGCTCCCCCCTCTTCCGCAAGCTCGGTCGCTGCCTGTCCGCGCTCGCCTGTGGCGCCGCGCTTGGCCTCGCCGCGCCCGCCCTCGCCAGCCCCGACGAAGTCGTGATGTACAAGGATCCCAACTGCGGCTGCTGCGGCAAATGGGCCGAGCACATGCGCAGTGCCGGCTTCCCCGTGAAGGAGGTCGCCAGCCCGCGCATGGATCTCGTCAAGCAGGAAGCCGGCGTGCCCGAGGCCCTGGGCTCCTGCCACACCGCGAAGGTCGGCGGCTATGTGGTCGAGGGCCACGTGCCGGCGGCCGACGTGCGCCGCATGCTGGCGGAGAAGCCGGCGATCCGCGGCCTCTCCGCACCCGGCATGCCACTCGGCTCGCCCGGCATGGAAGGTCCCTACTCGGCCGAACGCTACGACGTGGTGAGCTTCGACGCGCAGGGGCGGAGCGCAGTGTTCTCGAAGCACTAGGCAGGCGGCCGCGCCGCGCGACGCTCTTCGCGACGCACGAAGGCGAGCTTGGCCTCGCGGGCGCGCAGCTGCCCGCAGCCGCCGTCCACGTCCTGCCCGGCGGACTGCCTCAGCTTGGTGAGGATGCCGGCGCGGTGCAGGCGGCGGGCGATCTCCGCCGCGCGCTCCGGCGCCGGGCGGCGGTAGTCGAGCCCATCGACGCGGTTGAACGGGATCATGTTCATCACCGCGTACTTGCCGGCGAGCAGGTGCACGATGCCCTCGAGCTCGTCCTCGCCGTCGTTCACGCCCTCGATCAGCGTCCATTGGTACTGGATCGGATAACCACTCGCGCGCGCCCAGGCCTCGCCGAGCTCGACCAGTTCGGCCGGGTCGATGCGCGGAGCGCGCGGCAGCAGCTCGGCGCGCAGCGGCGCACGCGTGGTGTGCAGCGAAAGCGCGAGCGCGGGCTTGACCCGCATCCGCGGCAGGCGCTCGAAGACGCGCGCATCACCGACGGTCGACAGCACCAGATTCTTGTGCGGAACCGCGCCCTCGGTGCCGAGCAGCTCGATCGCCTCGATCACCGCATCGAGGTTGTGCGCGGGCTCGCCCATGCCCATGAACACCACCTTGTGCACCCGGCGCAGGCGGCGCGCGAGTGCGACCTGGGCGACGATTTCGCCGCTGTCGAGCTGGCGCAGCAGGCCGTCCTTGCCGGTCATGCAGAACACGCAGCCCACCGCGCAGCCGACCTGGGTGGACACGCACAGGCCGTCGCGCGGCAGCAGCACGCTCTCCACCGCCTGGCCGTCGGCGAGCTCGACCAGCAGGCGGGTGCCATCCTCGCCGGGGTGCTCGGAGCGCACGCGGGCCAGCGCTCCGAGCTCCGCTTCGAGCTCGGGCAGCGCGGCCTGCAAGGCCTTGGGCAGGCGGTTGGATTCGGTGCGCGGACCGGCGTCGAGCGCGTGTCCCTGCAGCCAGGCGCGCAGCAGGCGGGCCTCGTGGCTGGGGCGGGCGCCGAGCGCGCGCAGGCGCAGGCGGAGCTGTTCGATTTCCATGGCGCGCGATGCTAGCACCCGAAAAGGGCGAGAGCATCCGCGATCGACACCGGTCCGGCTGCCCGCCTGCCATGCCCGGCCCTATAATCGCCCGCATCCGACACGAGGAATGCCGCATGACCGCACTACGCTTCGAAGGCGCCCAGGACTACGTCGCCACCCCCGACCTGATGCTCGCGGTCAACGCCGCGATCCGCCTGCAGCGCCCGCTGCTGATCAAGGGCGAGCCCGGCACCGGCAAGACCATGCTCGCCGAGCAGGTCGCCGCCGCGCTCGGACTGCCGCTGCTGCAGTGGCACATCAAGTCGACCACCAAGGCGCAGCAGGGCCTCTACGAGTACGACGCGGTCTCCCGCCTGCGCGACTCGCAGCTCGGCGACGACCGCGTCAAGGACATCGCCAACTACATCGTCAAGGGCGTGCTGTGGCAGGCCTTCGAGGCCGAGCAACCGACCGTGGTGCTGATCGACGAGATCGACAAGGCCGACATCGAATTCCCCAACGACCTGCTGCGCGAGCTCGACCGCATGGAGTTCCATGTCTACGAGACCCGCCAGACCATCCAGGCGCGCCATCGCCCACTCGTCTTCATCACCTCGAACAACGAGAAGGAGCTGCCCGACGCCTTCCTGCGGCGCTGCTTCTTCCACTACATCCGCTTCCCCGACCGCGACACGATGCAGCGCATCGTCGATGTCCACTTCCCGGGGCTGAAGAAGGCGCTGCTGACCGAGGCGATGGAGGTCTTCTTCGGCCTGCGCGACATCCCCGGCCTCAAGAAGAAGCCGTCCACCTCCGAGCTGATCGACTGGCTCAAGCTGCTGGTGGCCGAGGACATCCCGCCCGAGGCCCTGCGCAGCGCCGACGGCAAGGCGGCGATCCCGCCGCTGCACGGCGCCCTGCTCAAGAACGAGCAGGACGTGCACCTCTTCGAGCGCCTGGTCTTCATGGCCCGCCACAACCGCTGATCCGGCGCACGCATCCATGCTCCGCGCCCTGCTCGGCCGGCTCTTCGGCCGCAAGCGCCCCGCCCCCTCCGTCGCAGCGGGCGAGGCGGAGGGTTTCCGCCGCCTCCAGCGCGCGGCGCCGCTGCGCGCCGAGGGGGCCCCCGCGAGCCCCGTCGAGGCCGGCGCCACCTTCCTGTGCCGCGAAGCGGTGCTCGGGCGCAACCAGCGCATCACCGGCTACCAGTTCATGCTGCAGGCGGGCACGCGCGCGCACATCCGCCACAGCAGCCGCAACATCCACCACGTCTTCGCCGAAGTGCTGGTGCGCAGCCTGGTCGACGCGGACATCGGCGAGCTGCTCGGCGAACGCCTGGCCTTCATCGACCTGCCCGATTCCTTCCTGTCCCACCCCAGCCTCGCCGCCCTCCCGGCGCGCAACATGGTGATCGTGCCGACCGTGCTACCCGATGCCGGCGCTCCCGAGCCCACCGCGCTGCGCGCCGCCGTGACCGCGCTGCGCGCGCGCGGCATGCGCATCGGCCTGATCGATCCGACCGTGGTCGGCGAGCTCGCCCACCTGCTGCCGCAGGCCGAGTTCATCGTCGCCCAGGCCGAGGGCCTCGACGCCCGCCGCGGCCTCAAGCTCGGCAACATCGCCCTCGAGGTGGCGCACGACGCGCGCCTGGTGGTGCGCGGCCTGCCCTCGCTCGACGACTTCCGCTTCTGCTGCAAGCTCGGCGCCAGCCTCTTCCAGGGCCCCTTCATCACCAGCCGCGAGGACTGGAGCGCGCGCGACCCCGGCCCCAACACCGCACGCATCGGCGCCCTGATCGCCCGCCTGCGCGCAGATGCCGACACCCGCGAGCTCGCCGACCTGCTCAAGCAGGACGCCGCGTTGTCGCTGCGCCTGCTGCGCTACATCAACTCCGCGGCGAACGCGCTGCCGCAGCCGGTGTCCTCGATCGAACATGCGCTCGCGCTGCTCGGCCGCGAGCGCCTGCAGCGCTGGCTGATCCTGCTCGCGTGCACCGCGGACAAGGCGGGAGAACGCGGCGGCGCGGTGCTGGAGACCGCGCTGGTACGCGGGCGCATGATGGAGCTGCTGGGTGCCGGCCGCCCTGCGGCCGAGTCCGACGCGCTCTTCCTGGTCGGCCTGCTGTCGCTGATCGACGTGATCCTGCAGGTGCCGCTCGACAAGGCGCTCGCCCCGCTCGCGCTGGGAGCGGAGGTCGAAGCCTCGGTACGCGGCGACCATGGCCCCTACCAGGCCCTGCTCGCGCTCGCGGTGGCGTGCGAGCGTGGAGAGGCCGGAGAGGGTGCGGCGGGCGACGCGCTCCGCGCCGCCGCCGCGGCCTGCGGCATCGCCCCCGAGCAGGCCTCCGAATGCCACCTGCAGGCCCTGTCCTGGGCCATGCAGATCCAGGACTGACCGCGCACGAAGGGAAGACCCCATGCTCATCGACTTCTTCCTGCACCTCAAGGCACGCAAGCTGCCGGTGTCCACACGCGAGTTCCTCACCGTGCTCGAGGGCTTGCGCGACCACGTCTGCGGGCCCTCGCTCGACGACTTCTACTACTACGCGCGGCTGTGCCTGGTGAAGGACGAGTCGCTCTACGACCGCTTCGACCAGGCCTTCGGCGAATACTTCAAGGGCGTCACCGCCCTGCCCGGCCTGGAGGCCGACCTGCCCGAGGACTGGCTGCGCGCGATGGTGAAGAAGCACCTCTCGCCCGAGGAGCGCGCCAAGCTCGAGAAGCTCGGCTGGGACAAGCTGATGGAGGAGTTCCGCAAGCGCCTGCAGGAACAGAAGGGACGCCACCAGGGCGGCAGCAAGTGGATCGGCACCGGCGGCAGCTCGCCCTTCGGCAACAACGGCACCCACCCCGAGGGCATCCGCGTGGGTGGCGAGTCCGCCGGCAACCGCACGGCGGTCAAGGTGTGGGACAAGCGCGAGTTCCGCAACCTCGACGATTCGGTCGAGCTCGGCACGCGCAACATCAAGGTCGCGCTGCGTCGCCTGCGCCGCTTCGCCCGCCAGGGCGCGGCCGAGGAGCTCGACCTCGACGGCACCATCGCCGCCACCGCGCGCAACGCCGGCTGGCTCGACCTGATGATGCGCCCCGAACGCCACAACGCGGTCAAGGTGCTGCTCTTCCTCGACGTCGGCGGCTCGATGGACGACCACGTCAAGGTCTGCGAGGAGCTCTTCTCCGCCTGCCGGCTCGAGTTCAAGCACCTCGAGTACTTCTACTTCCACAACTGCGTGTACGAGGGCGTTTGGCGCGACAACCGCCGCCGCCACGCCGAGCGTACGCCGCTCCTCGACGTGATCCACAAGTACGGCTCGGACTACAAGCTCATCTTCGTCGGCGATGCCACCATGAGCCCCTACGAGATCCTGCATCCGCACGGCTCGGTCGAGCACATGAACGCCGAGGCCGGCGCCACCTGGCTGCGCCGCCTCCTCGACGCCTACCCGGCCGCGGCCTGGCTCAACCCCGAGCCGGAGCGCCTGTGGCCCTACCGCCAGTCGATCGGCATCCTCGGCCAGATCATGGGCGAGCGCATGTACCCGATGACCTTGGACGGCCTGGCGCGCGCGATGCAGGCCCTGTCCCGCCGCCACTGATCGAGGCATCGCACCCCCGCTCCAGCCGTCATGGAAGAGACCGAACTCCCCTGCCCGTTCTGCAACGCCCACAGCACCCGGCCGATCGCGCTCCCCGACGGGCTCTGGAGCGCGTGCTGCGCCGACTGCGGCGCACGCGGCCCGATCGCGCCCGACGCCCGCACGGCGCTGGCGCGCTGGGAACAGGCGACGCGCGACGGCGAGCTGCTGCGCACGGTGATCGACGAGTCGCCCGACATCATCCTGCTCAAGGACTGGGATGGCCGCTTCCTGCTCGGCAACGCCGCGCTCGCACGCCTGTACGACACCACGCCGGAGCAACTCGTCGGCAAGGACGACGGCGCCTTCAACCCGAACCGCGAGCAGGTGGATTTCTACCTGGAGAACGTGCGCGCCGTGATGCGCGGTGGTCGCACGCAGATCGTCGAGGAGAGCTCCACCAATGCCGAGACCGGCGAGGTGCATTACTTCCACTCGATCAAGAAGCCGCTGCGCGGTCCCGCGGGCGAGCCGCGCATCCTCGTGATCGCGCACGACATCACCGACCTTCGACGTGCATACCGCGTCATCGAGGAGCGCGAGCGCAGCTACGCCTATGCCATGGAGGCTGCCGGCGAAGGCATCTGGGACTGGGACATCGATGCCGGCACGGTCACCCACAACCGGCGCTGGTGCGAGCTGCTCGGTTACGCCGCCGACACCCTGGTGCACCCGATCGCCGCATTCGCGGACAGGCTGCACCCGGACGATCGCGACGAGGTGATGGGCCTGCTCGACCGGGCCCTCGCCGGCGTGGGCAGCTACGAGCACGAGCACCGCATGCGTCGCCCCGACGGCAGCGTGCTGTGGGTCCTCGACCGCGGGCGTGTCGTCGAGCGCGCACCCGACGGCCGCCCGCTGCGCATGGCGGGCACGGTCACCGACGTCAGCCCGAGAAAACACAACGAGTTCGCGCTCGCGCTCGCGACCGACGCGCTCGCGCACGCCAACGCCGAGCTCGAGCGCAAGGTGGCCGAACGGACCGCCGATCTCGCCCGCGCCAACGAAGAGCTCGCCCGCCTCGCCCGCCGCGACGCGCTCACCGGACTGCCCAACCGACTCGCCGTCGACGAACGCCTGCACGAGGAGTCGCGCCGGCAGCCGGGACCGTGCGGCACCGGCTGCGCTGTGCTGATGATCGACATCGACTCGTTCAAGCCGATCAACGACACGCACGGCCACGCCACCGGCGACGCGGTGCTGGCCCTCGTCGCCGGCCTGCTCGCCACCACGGTGCGCGAGGCTGACTTCGTGTCGCGCTACGGCGGCGAGGAGTTCCTGGTGCTGCTGCCCGATACCGCCCTCGAGGGCGCGCGCACCGTCGCCGAGAAGCTGCGCACCGTCGTCGCCGAGACGGCGCATCCCGTGGCCGGGAGGATCACCATCTCGATCGGCCTGGCGATGGCCGCACCCGGCACCGGCGAGTTGGCGACCGTGGTCGCGCAGGCCGACGCCGCGCTCTACGAGGCCAAGCGCAGCGGTCGCAACCGGCTGGTGATCGCGCCCCCGCCGACCGCCGTCTGAGCCCCGTACGGCCGCGCGGCGACAAAAAAATGGCGGCCTCGCGGGCCGCCGAATCTGCTGTCCGCACGGAGGCGGTCACTTCATCTGAAGTACGGTCGAGGCGGACCGCCCCGGGCGGACCGCCGTTCATTCGGTGAAGGGAAGCGGCTGCATGCCGAAGCCTTCGTCGAGATTCTTGATCTGGCGCAGCAGCTTCTCGAGTTCGCTCTGCAGGCTGGCGAGGCCCTCGTCGTCCATCAGGCGCAAGGCCTCGGGCAGCACACCCCGCGCCGGCGAAGGCGCCCTCGACAGCAGCGCGAACCCGTCGTCGGTGAGGTGGAGGCGCACCACGCGCTGGTCGGCGCTCGTGCGCTCCTTGCGGATCAGCCCCGAGGTCTCGAGCCGGTCCACCATGTTCGAGGTGGTGGACTGGTGAAGCGCCATCCGGTTCGCGAGCTCGCCCACGCGCAGGCCGGGCGCCTCGCGCAGCTCCTGCAGCGCCCACAGCTGGGCGCCGGTGACGCCGCTCTGGCGCTCGATCCACTGGGAGTGGCGCTGCGCGGTGCGGATCAGGATCCGGAAACGCTGCAGGACCGACAGGGGGGTCGCCTGAGCCGCCGGCTTCTTCACTTTCTGTTGCGTTTCCGCCATTCGAGTCTCGCTGGAACTATATTTCCACAAACAATGATTGTCAAAAAAACATCACTCCGCTCACGCTTGCGTATGGTAGCGGTATCGTTCGTTCTTCGCATGTGCAGCATTGCAGAAAGGCCTCTGGAAATGCTGCTGTCGTCCACTCCGCCGGGAAGGAATCCCGCATGGCAGCACAGCCACCGATGAGCCCCGAGCGGAACCCCGCTGCTCCTGCACAAGCCGACGGCGCGCGCCCCGCTGCGCCGCCTCCCGAGCCGCCCGACTCGCCCATCGAGCCGCCCGGATCAGCGGTCGCGCCCCGCACCGCCGCACGCGGGCGCCCATTCGCCCGCCTGCTGCGCGGCGGGCGCCGCTATGCCCTGCCCTGGCTGTCGCTGCGGCGCTGGCGGGTGCGCCTGCTGCTGGTGGGCGCGGCCTTGCTCGCCGGACTGGTCGCGATCGCCTTCGCGATCGGCGCCGAGCTGGCGATCGCCGCCCACGCCGGGCTGATCCGCGAGCGCCCCTGGCTCACCCTGCTGATCGCGCCCGTCGGCTTCGCCGCGCTGGCGTGGATCTCGCGCCGCTTCTTCCCCGGTACCGAGGGCAGCGGCATCCCGCAGGCGATCGCGGCGTCGCTGTCGGATGACGGCCGCGTGCGCCGCCAGCTGCTGTCGCTGCGCATCGCGCTGGCCAAGGTCGTCCTGACCCTGGGCGGGCTGCTCAGCGGCGCCTCGGTGGGCCGCGAGGGCCCTTCGGTGCAGATCGGCGCCTCGGTGCTGCACCTGCTCGCCAGCCGCAAGCGCCACCGCCGCATCGCCTCCAGCCGCGACCTCATCGTCGCCGGCAGCGGCGCCGGCATCGCCGCGGCCTTCAACACCCCGCTCGGCGGCATCATGTTCGCGATCGAGGAGATGTGCCGCTACCGCGCCTTCCAGGCCAACAGCACCACGCTCACCGCGGTGATCTTCGCCGGCCTGATGTCGCTCGCCGTGCTGGGCAACTACACCTACTTCGGCCGCACCCTGGCGAGCCTGGGCTGGCCCGACGGGATCTGGCCGGTGCTCGCCTGCGGGGTGGCCGGCGGTCTGCTCGGCGGCATCTTCACGCGCGTGCTGGTGGCGTCCGCACGCGGCCTGCCCGGCCGCCTCGGTCGCATTGCCGAGGGCCAGCCGGTCGCCTTCGCGGCGATGTGCGGCCTGCTCACCGCGTTGATCGGCCTGGCCAGCGGCGGCGTCACCTACGGCACGGGCTATGCGGAATCCAAGGCCGCGCTCGAGGGCAGCGCGGCCTTGCCGGCGGCCTTCACGCTGATGAAGCTGGCGGTGATCTGGCTGGTCTTCGCGTCGAAGATCCCCGGCGGCATCTTCGCCCCCGCGCTCGCGGTGGGCGCCGGCCTGGGCGCCGACCTCGCCCTGCTGCTGCCGGGCGAGCAGGACGCGGCGATCCTGGTGCTGGGCATGGTGGCCTTCCTCGCGGCGATGACGCAGACGCCGATCACCTCCTTCGTGATCGTCATGGAGATGACCGCCAACCACCAGATGCTGCTGCCGCTGATGGCCACCGCGGTGGTGGCCCACGGCGTGGCGCGCTCGGTGGCGCCGGTACCGCTCTACCACGCGCTCTCCCACCCCTGGCTGCGGCGCGCCGAGAAGCGGGCGCACGAAAAACGCCCGCGCCCTGCGCACCCCCCGGCGGGTGCGCAGGGCGCGGGCGCCGCGAGGCCGGCTGTGGAACCGCCGTCCTCAGCGGATGCCGGCGCGCCGGATCAGCGCCTGTAGCTCGCCGACGATGCCGCGGCGGAACAGCAGCACGCAGACCACGAAGATCGTGCCCATGATCACCGTGACCCAGGAGCCCACGCTGTCGGCGAGCTCGGTCTGCAGCGACACGATGGTGGCGGCGCCGACCAGCGGGCCGAGCACGGTGCCGAGGCCGCCGAGCAGCGTCATCAGCACCACCTCGCCCGACATGTGCCAATGCACGTCGGTGAGCGAGGCGAGCTGGAACACCAGGGTCTTGGTCGCCCCCGCCATGCCGGCGAGCGCGGCCGAGAGCACGAAGGCGAGCAGCTTGAACTTGGCCACGTCGTAGCCGAGCGACATCGCGCGCGGCTCGTTCTCGCGGATCGCCTTGAGGATCTGCCCGAAGGGCGAATGGATCGCACGGTAGATGATGAAGAAGCCGATGCAGAACACCGCGAACACGAGGTAGTACATCGCGAGGTTGTTCGACAGGTCGATGACACCGAACAGATGTCCGCGCGGTACGCCCTGCAAGCCGTCCTCGCCACCGGTCGCCTTCCACTGCAGCACGACGAAATACACCATCTGCGACAGCGCCAGCGTGATCATCGCGAAGTAGATCCCGGTACGGCGGATCGCCAGCACGCCGAAGACCCAGCCGAGCGCGCCGGCGGCGAGCGTGCCGCCGAGGATGCCGAGCTCGGGCGTCACCCCCAGGTCGCGCACCAGCATGCCGCACACGTAGCCGGCGCTGCCGAGGAAGGCGGCATGGCCGAAGGAGAGCAGCCCGGCGAAGCCGAGCAGCAGGTTGAACGCGCACGCGAACAGCCCGAAGCACAGGACCTTCATCAGAAAGGTGGGATACACCGCGAACGGCGCCACCAGCCCGATCAGGAACAGCGCGCCGAACAGGATCGGCATGGCGCGGGCGAACATCGAATTGGGGTTGTTCATCAGTCTGATTCCTTTGCCCGCGCTCAGGCCTTGCCGAACAGGCCGGCGGGCCGCACCAGCAGCACGATCACCATGATCACGAACACCACCACCGCCGAAGCCTCCGGGTAGAACACCCGCGTCAGCCCCTCGATCAGCCCCAGGCCGAGGCCGGTGAGGATGGAGCCCATGATCGAACCCATGCCGCCGATCACGACCACCGCGAACACCACGATGATGAGGTTGGAGCCCATCAGCGGACTGACCTGGTACACCGGCGCCGCGAGCACCCCGGCGAAGGCGGCGAGCGCGACGCCGAAGCCGTAGGTGAAGGTGATCAGCAGCGGCACGTTGATGCCGAGCGCCTGCACCATCTGCGCGTTCTCGGTGCCGGCGCGCAGGTAGGCGCCGAGCTTGGTCTTCTCGATGACGAACCAGGTGGCGAAGCACACCGTCAGCGCGGCCACCACGACCCAGCCGCGGTAGATCGGCAGGAACATGAAGCCGAGGTTCACCCCGCCCTGCAGCAGCTCGGGCACCGGGTAGGACTGGCCGGAGATGCCGTACTGGTCGCGGAAGATGCCCTCGAAGATCAGCGCCAGGCCGAAGGTGAGCAAGAGGCCGTAGAGGTGGTCGAGCTTGTAGAGCTTGCGCAGCATCGTGCGCTCGATCAGCACGCCGAGCGCGCCGATGACGATGGGCGCGAACAGCAGCGCGACCCAGTAGTTGATGCCGAGCTTGTTGAGCGCGATCCACGCCACGAAGGCGCCCATCATGTACTGGGCGCCGTGGGTGAAGTTGATGATGTTGAGCAGGCCGAAGATGATGGCCAGGCCCAGGCTCAGGATCGCGTAGAACGAACCGTTGATGAGGCCGACCAGCAGCTGGCTGCCGAGCAGCGCGCTCGGAACGCCGAAGATTTCCATGTGCGACTCCCGCAGCGGGACGGCCGTGCCGCCCCGCTGCGTCGTGAAGTGCGGGACGCCCCGCGATCAGCTCACTTCTTGACCAGCGGGCACTTCGACTGCGCCAGCGGCTGGAAGGCCTCTTCCGCCGGGATGGTCTGGCGGATGTGGTAGTAGTCCCACGGGTACTTCGACTCGGCGGGCGTCTTCACCTGCGCCAGGTACATGTCGTGCACCATGCGCCCATCCTCGCGGATGCGGCCGTTCTTGCCGAAGAAGTCCTTGATCGGGGTGGCCTTCATCTGCGCCATGACCTTGCCCGCCTCGTCCGTGCCGGTGGCCTGCACCGCGCGCAGGTAGTGCAGCACCGAGGAGTACTGGCCGGCCTGCACCATGGTCGGCATGCGCTTCTGCTTCTCGAAGAAGCGCTTGGACCAGGCACGCGTCTGGTCGTCGAGATCCCAGTAGAAGCCGGTGGTCAGGTACATGCCCTGGGTGGCCTGCAGGCCGAGCGAGTGCACGTCGGAGATGAACATCAGCAGGCCGGCGAGCGACTGCTTGGGCGTGACGCCGAACTCGGCCGCCTGCTTGATCGCGTTGGTGGTGTCGGCGCCGGCGTTGGCCAGACCGATGATCTTGGCGCCCGAGGCCTGGGCCTGAAGCAGGAAGGACGAGAAGTCGGAAGCCGGGAAGGGATGACGTACCGAGCCGAGCACCTTGCCGCCGTTGGCCGTCACCACCGCGGACGAATCCTTCTCCAGCGCCTGACCGAAGGCATAGTCGGCGGTCAGGAAGAACCAGGTGTTGCCGCCCTGCTGCGTCACCGCCTTGGCGGTGCCGTTGGCGAGCGCATAGGTGTCGTAGGTGTAGTGCACCGTCACGTCGTTGCACTGCTCGTTGGTGATCGGCGTCGAGGCCGGGCCGCTCATCAGCGCGACGCGGTTCATCTCCTTGGCGATCTTCATCACCGCCAGCGCGGTCGAGGTGGTGACGAGCTCGGTAGCCGTGTCGACGCCCTCGCGCTCGAACCATTCGCGCGCCTTGTTGGAAGCGATGTCGGCCTTGTTCTGGTGGTCGGCGGAGACCATCTCGACCTTGAAGGCCGGCTTGGCCTCGGCGATGAAGTCCTCGATCGCCATCTGGGTGGCGAGCACCGCGCCTGCGCCGGCAAGGTCGGAATAGGTGCCCGACATGTCGGTGAGCACGCCGATCTTGACCGTGTTGCCCGAAATCTGCGCACTCGCCGCGCCCGACAGCATGGCGAAGGCGGCCGCGCAGGCCAGGGTGGTGAGTTTCTTCATCTGCATCGTGGGTCTCCGTCTCGTTCGTGTGGTTGTTACGCAGGGACTGCGCGGTGCAGCCGCTCAGACCCCCAGCGTCTGGTGCAGCCAGTCCATCTTCCCGGGGAGCTCCTCCGCGGTGATGGTGGCGATGATCTCGCCGTGCTCGAGCACGTAGTGGCGGTCGGCCAGCGGGGCGGCGAAGCGGAAGTTCTGCTCCACCAGCACGATGGTGAAGCCGCGCGATTTCAGCTCGACGATGACCTCGCCGAGCTTCTTCACGATCACCGGCGCCAGCCCCTCGGTGATCTCGTCGAGCAGCAGCAGCTTGGCCCCTGTGCGCAGCACGCGCGCCATCGCCAGCATCTGCTGCTCGCCGCCCGAGAGCTTGGAGCCGGGGCTGTTGCGGCGTTCCTGCAGGTTGGGAAACATCTGGTAGATCTCTTCCACCGACAGCGCCCCGCTCGCCACCTGCGGCGGCAGCATCAGGTTCTCCTCGGTGCTGAGCGAGGCGAAGATCGCGCGCTCCTCGGGCACGTAGCCGATGCCGTAGCGCGCCATGCGGTGGGTGGGCTCGGCGATCACCTCGCGGCCGTTGACCATGATCGACCCGGTGCGCTTGCCGACCAGGCCGAGCACCGATTTCAAGGTCGTCGAGCGTCCGGAGCCGTTGCGCCCGAGCAAGGTCACGCATTCGCCGCGCGCCACCTTGATGTCGATGCCGTGCAGGATGTGCGACTCGCCGTAGAAGGCGTGGAGGTCGTGGATCCGGAGCATCTCCGGATGAGGGGTGAAGGCACTGGTCATGGCGTTTCGGGGGCGGGGATCAGTGGTGGGCGTCGCCGATGTCGTCGGAGCCGACGTAGGCCTCGAGCACCTTGTGGTTCTTCGACACCTCGGCGTAGCTGCCTTCGGCGAGCACGCTGCCGCGGGTGAGCACGGTGATGCGGTCGCACAGGTTGGCGACCACCGAGAGGTTGTGCTCCACCATCAGGATGGTGCGGTTGGCGGACACCTTGCGGATGAGTTCGACCACGCGCGCGATGTCCTCGCCTCCCATGCCCTGGGTGGGTTCGTCGAGCAACAGCATGCGCGGCTCGAGCGCCAGCGTGGTGGCGATCTCGAGCGCGCGCTTGCGCCCATAGGGCATCTCGGCGGTGACGGTGTCGGCGAACCGGGTGAGATCCACCGCCTCGAGCAGGGCCATCGCCTCGTCGTTCAGAACATCCAGCGACTTCGCCGAGCGCCAGAAGTGGAATTCCGTTCCCAGCCTGCGCTGCAGGCCGATGCGCACGTTCTCGAGCACCGTCAGGTTGGGAAAGGTCGCCGAGATCTGGAAGGAGCGCACCATGCCGCGGCGCGCAGTCACCGCCGGCGCCTCGCGGGTGACGTCCTTGCCGTCGAACAGGATGGAGCCTGCAGTCGGCGGCAGGAACTTGGTCAGCAGGTTGAAGACCGTGGTCTTGCCCGCGCCGTTGGGGCCGATCAGGGCATGGATGTGCCCCGTCCGCACCTTCAGGTCGACATTGGATACGGCGACGAAGCCCTTGAACTCCTTGGTGAGTCCACGGGTTTCGAGAATGAACTCGCTCAAGGCTGTCTCCTGCCCGGGTTCGTTTTTTGTTGCGGGCAGTGTTCCGGCCGCCCGGAGAGGCGTCAACCTATCGTTTGCCCCAATGGGCAAACCCTGCCGGGCCAAGCCTCGACGTGCCTCGGGCCACGCGGCCGGGGCACCACGGACAAGAAAAATAAAATATATCTATCTTTATGGGCAGCTTTCGCGCATACTGCGCCGCAGCGATATTCAAGTCATGTAGTTCATTTGTCGGCATATCCGGTTCCTCGGGCCGTATTTCCTCAAGTCGTACCTCGCTGTCTTGAACCTCGCCCCAACCAGGGGGCTTTCCCCATTTTCAGGAGATTCAAGACATGGCAAACGGCACCGTGAAGTGGTTCAACGATTCCAAAGGCTTCGGCTTCATCACCCCGGAAGCGGGTGGCGACGACCTCTTCGCCCACTTTTCCGCCATCCAGGGCCAGGGTTTCAAGACCCTCGCCGAAGGCCAGCGCGTCACGTTCGACGTGACCACCGGCCCCAAGGGCCTGCAGGCGTCCAACATCCGCGCCGCCTGAGCTGCATCGCGAACCGGCGCCTGCGGCGCCGATCGCCTCGAGAGGCCCGACGAGAGTCGGGCCTTTTTGCTTTTCGGCCTGCCGAAAAGCGGCAGCGCGACCGATCACCCCTACGAATGGAGGACAGCCCGATGACCCGGCTCATCCAGAGAACCGAACTCGAGACCTACTACTACACACCCGTGCATTGCCCCTTCTGCGGCGTGCGCGTGATGGGCGCCGACCCCAGCGACGAGACGCGCATCACCGCCTGCCCGCATACCTTGTTCATCGCCCACGACACCGGCTTCGAATATCGGTCGGCACGCCTCGACCACAATCTGCATCTCGACGGCCTGTCGGAGCGCGAGATCGAGGCGCGGTGGCACGAGGACGCACGCGGCATCGACGGCTTCACCGACACGGTGTGCCTGCCCGATGCGATCAAGGTCGCCGCCTACGCACCCGCACCCTCGGCGTACGGCTCGTACTACGGGTTCGCACCGCAGGAATGAGCCGCACGCGCGGCCGCTCCCGGCCAGGGTCCTTCCCCGGCTAGGAGCGCCTCTGCATCAGGCGGGCACGCCGACGATCACGCTGGAGGCCTTGAAGATCGCCGAGGCGGGCTTGCCCACCGCGAGCCCGAGGGCATTGCTGCTCTCGTTGGTGACGATGGCGGCGACCGCACCGCCACCAGGCAGGTCGATTACCACCTCGGTGTTCACCGCGCCCGGCTGCACCCGCGACACGGTACCGGAGAGGCGGTTGCGCGCCGAGAAGCGCGCACCCTCGTCTGCGGTCACGACGATGATCGACGAGGACTTGATGAGAGCGAAGGCTTCCGCGCCCGGCTGCAGCGACAGGCCCTCCGCGCTGCCATGGGTGACGATGGCGACGATGCGGTGGCCGCCGGCCACCTCGAGTTCGACCTCGTCATTCACCGAACCGCGCTTCACCTCGGTGACCTTGCCCAGGAACTGGTTGCGCGCACTGGTCTTCATGCTCATTCTCCGTATCAGTAAATAGTCGTCTGCGAGTCCCTCGGCCTGCTGGCCGAGCAGATCGACGAAACGGCGGTGCTCGCGCTCGATCAAGCGAAAATTTTCCACCAGCTGCTCCCCCCGCCGGGTGAGCCGCGTGCCGCCTCCGCCCTTGCCCCCGGTGAGGCGCTCGACCAGTGGCTGGCCGGCGAGATTGTTCATCGTGTCGATGGCATCCCAGGCGGCCTTGTAGCTCATGCCGACCGCCTTCGCCGCGCGCGTGATCGAGCCGCAGTCGGCGATTCGCGACAGCAGCTCGATGCGGCCCGGGCCACCCAGGTTGGCCCCGCCCACCGTCATCCAGATCGAGCCGCGCAGCTCGATCCCCGCTTTCTGTCCTTCCATGTGCAGCCTCCCTGTTCGCGACCGGAAAGAGGATAGCCGCTCGCGGGCTCATCTACCGCACGCCGATGCGTCGCGACCGGGCACAGCCTGGCGCGCACGGGCGTGCGCGATCAGAAAATCCTTCCAGCCGCAGCCCCAGGGCCTGGAGCGGGCGAGTGGCGCGAAATGGCCGGTGAGCAAGCGCGACAACTCGTCCTCGTCAGCCAGGCCGAGATCCTCGCGCAGCGAACGGCTGCCCTGGCACGCAGCGGCGACGGCGTGGGCGAGCCACCACGTGGTCTGCGCGTCCCCCCCGAGGCTGCACCCTGCGAGCAGCACGCCGACCAGGGCAGTGAAATCCGCCGGCAGCGCGCTGGCCAGCCGGCGGTACTGCGCGCGCGGCATGCGCTCGAGCACACCGACCTCCGGAAAGCACCGCCGGATCATCTGCGCCAGCGCGTCCTGGGGCAGGCCGAGCGTCCACGCGTAAAGCGGGAGCTCGCCCGCCTGGGCGTTGCGCATCACGCCGGCGATCGCCCGTTCGACCAGCCGGCGCTCCGCGGACGCCGCCGCAGCCCGCTCGGCCACAGACACGCGCACACCTGTCGATCCGGTGCGCGCCCCGTCGAGAAAAAGCTCGGCGCGCAGGCCGCCGCCGGCCGTGCTGCCGGTCGGCCCCGCGGAAAAACATCTCGGTGCCTGCCTATGCATTGCCATGATCCAGTCCTCCCGAAGCGGGGGTCGATGGAGCTCCCGGCCCAGCGCAAGCCCGGTCGATGCGCGCGCCGTCGAGGCGGGCGAACGCCACCTTCACGTCGCGCGGCGGCGCCCAGTAGGGCGCGGAGCTGACGATCAGGTCCGCTCCCGCATCCGCATACGCGCGCGCATTGCCCGCATCGACCCCTCCGGTCGCGGCGAGCTTCACGCCGGGGCGGGCGGCGTCCACGAGGCGACGGCAGGCCGCGACGCGCTCCGGCGCGAACTTCTCGAGCTGCAGCACGTCGGCACCCGCCTGCGCCCAGCGCACCGCCTCTTCCACATCCGCGACCTCGACCACGATCTTCTTCTCCGGCTCCGCCGCCTTCAGGCGGCGAACGGTCGTTGCCGGATCCTCGTCGAGGAAGCGCCGGTGCTCGTCGAACACGAGCAGGGTCTCGGACAGTCCCAGACGATGCAGCCGTGCACCGCCCGCGCGCACCGCCTTGGCGGAAAGGGCACGGGTGCCCGGCACGTTCTTGCGCGTGCACGCCACCGGCACGCCGCCGGCCGCCGCCGATGCCCAGCGCGTCGGTCGTGAGGCCGCCGCATGGGGCGTCCTCGCGAGCAGGCGGGCCAGCTCATGGTCGTGCAGGCAACTCGCTACGTTCATGATGACTCGGCTCAAAAAAATACCGATCCTGGATGTGAGCCGTCGATGCGGCAGGCCCGTCCGCAGCGCTCCCTGGAGATGGACAACGCATCGAAACGGGGGGGTGATGCAGCCAGAACCTCCATGGCATGGACAGGCTCGATCGCCTCCAGCCGCCCGTCCTGCAGGTTCAGCACATGATCGCCGAACACCGCGGCGTCCTCGGGGTCGTGGGTGATCAGCACCATCGGCACCTGCAGGCGCTGCTGCAGTTCGTCGAGCTCATCGCGCATGGCGACGCGCAGCGCGGGGTCGAGCGCCGAGAAGGGTTCGTCGAGCAGCAGCGCGCGCGGCCGCGACACCAGCGCGCGCGCGAGCGCGGTGCGCTGGCGCTGCCCGCCCGAGAGCTCGGACGGGAACTGGTCTGCCAGCGCGCGCAGGCGGAAGGCGTCCAGCCAGTACTCGACCGTGTCGTCGCGGTGGCGCGGACGCGGGTTGAGCCAGCCCGGCGCGAGCGAGAAGGCGATGTTCTGGCGCACGGTGAGATGCGGGAACAGGGCATAGTCCTGGAAGACGTAGGCCACCTCGCGTTGCTGCGGTGGCAGGTGGACGCCGGCCGCCGCATCGAACAGCACGCGGCCGTCGAGGCGGATGTAGCCCGCATCGGGTCGCAGCAGGCCGGCGATCGCCTTCAGCGTCAGGCTCTTGCCCGAGCCCGACGGCCCGACGATGACGATGCGCTGGCTGTTCGACTGCAGGCGCACCTGCAGCGTGAACGTGCGCCGGCCCGAGTTCAGGGTCTTGCGGAGGTCGAGATCAAGCTGCATGGCGGTTCAGCCCTGACGGTTGGCGATGCGCCCGGGCGCGAGCCGCCCGGCGCCGAGCAGAACCGCGATGCACACCACCGAGGTAATCAGTACGAGGAGGTTGGCGGTGTCGTCCTGCCCGGCCTGCACCGCCTCGTAGACCGCCACCGACAGTGTCTGCGTCTTGCCGGGAATGCTGCCGGCGACCATCAGGGTGGCGCCGAACTCGCCCAGCGCACGCGCGAAGGCGAGCAGCACGCCGGCGAGGATGCCGCGCCAGGCCAGCGGCAGGGTCACGCGGAAAAACACCGCCGCCTCCGGGATGCCGAGCACGCGCGCGGCCTGCTCCAGTTGCCCGTCGACCGCCTCGAAGGCCGCGCGGGCGGGTTTGAAGACGAGCGGGAAGGACACGATGGTGGCGGCGATCACCGCGCCCTGCCAGGTGAAGATCAGGTTGATGCCGAAGGTCTCGCGGAGCCACGCGCCCAGCGGACCATTGCGGCCGATCAGCACGAGCAGGTAGTAGCCCAGCACCGTCGGCGGCATCACCATCGGCAGCGTCAGCATCGTGTCCAGCAGGTCTCGCCCAGGAAAGCGTCCGCGCGCCAGCAGGAGCCCCACCGCCACGCCGAGCACGAGGTTGAGCGCGGTCGCCCAGCCGGCGACCTTCAGCGACAGGGCGAGCGCGGTCCATGCCGGATCCATCCTGCGGGCGCGTCCCGCTCAGGGCTTCTGGAAACCGTACCTGCCCAGCACCGCCTGGCCGGCGGGCGAGAGCACGTGGGCGACGAAGCCGCGCGCCTCTTCGGCGTTGGCGCTCGCCGCGGTGCGCGCGATCGGGTAGAGGATGGGGGTGTCGACCGGCACCTCGAAGGCGACGCGCACCTTGTCCTTCATCACCGCGGCGTCGGTGGCGTAGACGAAGCCGGCATCGACCTCGCCGCGCGCGACGTAGTCGAGCGACTGGCGCACGTTCTGCGTGCCGACCGCCTTGGCCTCGATCGCGGACCACAGGCCTGCCTTGTCGAGCGCGCCCCTGGTGTAGCGGCCCACCGGCACGCTCGCCGGATTGGCGACGGCGATGCGGGCGACACCCGCCTGCTGCAGATCCTTCAGTCCGCCGAGGGCGAGCTTGCTGTCGACCGGCACGATCACCACCAGCGTGTTGCGCACGAAATCCTGGCGCTCGCCGGCTGCGAGCAGGCCCTGGCGGCCGGCCTCGTCCATCGTTTCCTGATCCGCACTGGCGAACACGTCGACCGGCGCACCCTTGGCCATCTGCTGCAGCAACGCGCCCGAGGCGCCGAAGTTCAGCAGCACCTTGGTGCCGGGATGCTGCGCCTCGTAGTCCTGCGCGATGTCCTTGAACGCGTTGGTCAAGCTGGCCGCGGCCGACACGGTCAGCTCGCCGGCCTGCGCAAGCCCTGCGGCGAGGGCGAGCGCGAGCACCGCCAAGCCTTTCTTCTTCATCCACTGCCGTTCCATGGCTTTCCTCCTGGAGATCGATTTCGAATCGTAATATACACTTGTATATCACGTTATGAAACAGGAAATCGAGCGCATCGAGGAAACCGCGAACGCGCCGCGCAGCGCTCGCGCCGGCGGGCACGGGCCCCGCCCTGGAGCACAAACGCAAGAACGGGCGGCCGCCTTTCGGCGTGCCGCCCGTTCGTGTCGCAGACCTGGCCCGAAGCGGGATCAGTTCCCGCTCATCGCCATCATCAGCTGGTTGATGCGCTTGACGAAGGTGGCCGGATCGTCGAGCGTGCCGCCCTCGGCCAGCAGGGCCTGGTCGAACAGCACCGCCGCCCAGTCGTCGAAGTGCTTGTCCTCGTACTTCAGGCGCAGCACAGCCGGGTGGTTGGGGTTGATCTCGAGGATGGGCTTGGAGACCGGCGCGTTCTGGCCCGCAGCCTTGAGGATGCGCGCGAGGTTCATGCCGAGGTCGTGCTCGTCGGCGACCAGGCAGGCCGGGGAGTCGGTCAGGCGCAGGGTCACCTTCACGTCCTTGACGCGCTCGCCCAGGCTCGCCTTCATCTTGTCGAGCAGCTCCTTGTACTCGTCGGCGGCCTTCTCGACCTCCTGCTTCTCGGTCTCGTCCTCCAGCGCGCCCAGGTCCAGCCCGCCCTTGGCCACCGACACCAGCGCCTTGCCGTCGAACTCGGTGAGGTTGCCGGTCACCCACTCGTCGACGCGGTCGGTGAGCAGCAGCACCTCGATGCCCTTCTTGCGGAAGACCTCGAGATGCGGGCTGTTCTTCGCCGCGTTGAAGGTCTCGGCGGTGACGAAGTAGATCTTGTCCTGGCCTTCCTTCATGCGGCCGATGTAGTCGGCGAGCGACACCACCTCGTCGGGCGTATCCAGCTTGGTCGAGGCGAAGCGCAGCAGGCCGGCGATCTTGTCCTTGTTGGCGAAGTCCTCGCCCACGCCTTCCTTGAGCACCTTGCCGAAGGCCTTCCAGAACTCGGCGTACTTGTCCTTGTCCGCGGCCTCGTCGCTGTTGGCCAGGCTCTCGAGCAGGGTCAGCACCTTCTTGGTGCAGCCGGCGCGGATGGTGTCGATGTCCTTGGATTCCTGCAGGATCTCGCGCGACACGTTGAGCGGCAGGTCGGCCGAATCGACCACCCCGCGCACGAAGCGCAGGTAGGTCGGCATCAGCTTCTCGGCGTCATCCATGATGAAGACGCGCTTCACATAGAGCTTGATGCCGTGCCTGGCGTTGCGGTCCCACAGGTCGAAGGGCGCGTTCTTCGGTATGTAGAGCAGGTTCGTGTATTCGTGGCGACCCTCGACGCGCGAGTGCGTCCACGCCAGCGGGTCCTCGAAGTCGTGGGCGACGTGCTTGTAGAAGGCGGTGTACTCGTCGTCCGTGATGTCGTTCTTCGAGCGCGTCCACAGCGCGTTGGCCTGGTTGACGGTCTCGTCCTCGTCGGTCACGACCTGCTTCTTCTGCTCCTCGTTCCATTCCTCCTTCTTCATCACGATCGGCTGCACGATGTGATCGGAGTACTTGCGGATCAGGCTCTTCAGCTTCCACGAGGACAGCAGGTCTTCCTGGCCCTCGCGCAGGTGCAGCGTGATCTCCGTGCCGCGCCCGGGCTTGTCGACCTGCGCCACGGTGTAGGCGCCGGCTTCGTCGCCCGTCATCGAGCATTCCCACTTCACGCCCTGGTCGGCAGGGAGCCCGGCGCGGCGCGACACCACGGTGACCTTGTCGGCGACGATGAAGGCGGAGTAGAAGCCGACACCGAACTGGCCGATGAGGTGGGCGTCCTTCTTCTGGTCGCCGGTAAGCTTGCCGAAGAACTCCTTGGTACCCGACCTGGCGATGGTGCCCAGGTGGGCGATCGCCTCGTCGCGGCTCATGCCGATGCCGTTGTCGGCGATGGTGATGGTCTTCGCCTCGGCGTCGAAGCCGATGCGGATCTTCAGCTCGCTGTCGTCCTCATACAGCGCGCCGTTGTCGAGCGCCTCGAAGCGCAGCTTGTCGCAGGCATCCGAGGCGTTGGAGACGAGCTCGCGCAGGAAGATCTCGCGGTTGGAATACAGCGAGTGGATCATCAGGTGAAGCAGCTGCTTCACCTCGGCCTGGAAGGCGAGCGTCTGGGAGGAAGGTTGCGAAGGGTTGTGGACTTCGGACATTGGAAGCTGCTCCGTCGAGGGGTTGTCGAAACGCAGCAGCAGTTGGGGGCACGGCGGCGGATTTCAAGCGCCACCGCCCCCGCGGATCAGCAGCGGAAGCGCCCGACCAGGGCGTCGAGCTCGGCGGCCAGGCCCTGCAGCTGCTCGGCCGCGACCACCACGCTGTGCATCGAGCCCGAGGTGCCGTCGGCCATCTCGGTGATGGTCTGCACCTGGCGGGCGATCTCGGTGGAGGCGCTGCTCTGCTCGCCGGTGGCGTAGGCCACCTCGCGGATGCGCTCGAGCGCCTCGCCCGCGGTGCTGCGGATGCGGTGCAGCGAATCGGTCGCGTCGCCCACCAGCGCCACGCCGCCATCGACCTGGCTCGACACCTCGGCCATCGCGCCCACGGTGGCGCGGGTCTCGTTCTGGATGCCCTCGATCACCTTCTCGATCTGCACGGTGGCCACCGCGGTGCGCTCGGCCAGGCCGCGCACCTCGTCGGCCACTACCGCGAAGCCGCGCCCCTGCTCGCCGGCGCGCGCGGCCTCGATGGCCGCGTTGAGCGCGAGCAGGTTGGTCTGGCCGGCGATCTCCTTGATCACGTTGGCGATGGTGCCGACCTCGTCGGCGCGTGCCACGAGCTGCTGGATCTTCTGCGCCGCGTCGCCCACGCGCGCGGCGATGGCCTGCATCTCGCGCGCCGCGCGCTCGGCCTTGCCGGCGCCCTCGTCGGCGAGCCCGGCCGCGGTGCTCGAATGCTGCTCGGCCAGGCGCGCACTGTCGGAGATCTGCTCGATGCTCACGGTCATCTCCTCGATCGCCGCAGCGATCGAGGCGGTCGCGCCGGTCTGCGAGACCGAGGCCTCCGACACCGAGCGCGACACCGCGTGGATCTCGCGCGCACTCGCCCCCAGGCGCGCGGCGCTGCCGCCGATCGCGCCGATCATGGCGCGCAGCTGCGCGAGCATGGTCGAGAGGTTGCCGAGCAGGCTGTCGCCCCGCCCGCGCTGCGCCACCTCCACCGCCAGGTCGCCGGCGGCGGCGCGCTTCATGATCGCGCCGGCATAGACCGGCTCGCCGCCGAGCGCGCCGGTGACCCCCCGGATCACCCACACGCCGATCAGCACCAGCAGCACGAGCACCACCGCGACCAGGCCGCCGAAGCGCAGCGCCGTGTCCCGGAAGGCGGTGTCGATGTCGTCCACATACACGCCCGAGCCCACCACCCAGCCCCAGGCCGGGAAGGCCTTCACGTAGCTCAGCTTGGGCTGGGCCGGGTCGGTGGCGACGCCCGAGCGCGGCCAGGTGTAGTCCACGAAGCCCTGCCCCTGCGCGCGCGCCAGCGTCACCATCTCGCGCACGAAGTGCTTGCCCGCGCTGTCCTTCAGGTCGGCGAGCTTGCCCTCCAGCGCGGGCCGCAGCGGGTGCATCAGCATGTTCAGCTCGAGGTCGAGCACGAAGAAATACTCGTTGTTCTGGTAACGCAGGCCGCGCAGCGTCTCCTTCGCGGCCTGCTGCGCCGCCTCGCGCCCGAGCGCGCCGGCCTGCTCCAGCCCGTGGAAATGCGCGAGCACCCCGGTCGCCAGTTCGATCTGGCTGCGCACGTTGCGCGCATAGCCCTCGCGCATGTCGTCGCGGTTTTCGTACAAGGCCGCGAGCGCGAGCAGGACCATGCCCGCGAGGGCGACGAGCAGCATCAGCGCCAGGCGGCGGGCGACGGTGAGGGATTCGAAACGCATCTTGTCGGACCATCCACGAAAGGGAGACTTTGCGGGAGGGCTGCCGCCTTTGCGCACAGCCGCTTCGTCCGGTCTACGGCAACATTCGGCCCGACTTGAGCACTATGCAGGACGAATGCCGTTCCTGCCGCTCAGCGATAGGCCACCGCGCCGATCTCGATCTCGCGCACGCCGGCCGGGCTGTGGAAGCGCACCACGTCGCCGACGCGCGCCTTGAGCACCGCACGCGCCAGCGGCGAAATCCAGCTGATCCGCCCCTGCGAGGCGTCGGCCTCGTCGACCCCGACGATCTGCAGGGTCTGCTCCTCCGCGGTGTCGAGGTCGCTGAAGCTCACCGTCGCTCCGAAGAAGACCTGCTCCAGGCCCTGCTGGCGCTCGGGATCGACCACCTCGGCGCTCTCGATGCGCTTGATCAGGAAGCGGATGCGGCGGTCGATCTCGCGCAGGCGCTTCTTGCCGTAGATGTAGTCGCCGTTCTCCGAGCGGTCGCCGTTGCCCGCGGCCCAGGCCACGGTCTCCACCAGCCTGGGGCGCTCGACGCGCACGAGCTGGTCGAGCTCGACGCGCAGCGCATCGTAGCCGCGCCGGGTCATGTAGTTCTTGCTGCCGGGCGGCAGGCGCAACGCGGGGGCGAGCTCCTCGTCCCCGTCGTCGCCGTCGCTCTCCTTCACGAAGGCCTTGTTCACTTGCGCATTCCGGTCGGTATCGAGGGGCGCATGGTAAGAAATCGGCGCCCGCCGGGGAAGCGTCGCGGCGTTTCCCGCCCCGGGACGGCGCGCGCCTGCGGTCGTGTTGTCATCCCCTGCGCCGCCGCATACCATTGCCGGCAAAACGACGCCGCCCGGCACTTCGCCCACGGCCGGCGCACACGCCAGGGGAACGAGCATGACCGGGGAGAGCTTCGACGATGTGACCAGCCTGCGCCAGCGGCTGGACGAGCTGCGCCTCGAGCACCGCGACCTCGACGACGCGATCGCCCGCCTCGCCGACGATCCGGTCGAGGACGAGCTCATGCTGCGCCGGCTCAAGAAGCGCAAGCTCGCGCTCAAGGACCGCATCGTGGCAATCGAGCACATGCTCGACCCCGACGAATACGCCTGAGCCGCCGCGCGCCGAAACGCCCGCCCGTTCGAACATCCGAGCGCCCCGGCGCCCCGGTACCCGGAGCGGCGCGCGCCCGTCCCTGCGCCTCACGACTCCCACCCGGACGCGGACAACCCCGCCGTCCGCCCCTCCCGACGCCTCCACGAACAGACCCATGACCCACACCCTCCAGCTCGACGGCCGCCGCGCCGCCTTCGACGACTTCGGCCCCGCCACCGCGCCGGCCATCCTGCTGATCCATGGCGCCGGTCACGACCGCGGCGTCTGGCAGGCGGTCGCTGCCGGGCTGGCCGCGGCCGGTCGCCGGGTGATCGTCCCCGATCTCCCCGGCCACGGCGATTCGGAAGGCGAGGCCCCCGGCGCGGTCGACGCCATGGCGACGTGGGTGCTCGCCTTCGCCGACGCGCGGGGGCTGGACCGCTTCGAACTCGCCGGCCACAGCATGGGCTCGCTGGTCGCGCTCGCCGCCGCGGCCGCCGCCCCGGCGCGCATCGGCCGCCTGCACCTGCTCGGCAGCCTCGCGCCGATGCCGGTCGCGCCCCTCCTGCTCGAGGCCGCGCGCAGCGACCCGGCGCAGGCGCACGCGCTGATCAACAAGTTCTCCTTCGCCCCCGCCGAGGTGCTCGGCGAAGAACGCCGGCGCGCGCTCGAGACCGGCAACCGTGCGCGCATGGAGCGCAACGGCAGCGAGACGCTCGCGCGCGACCTCGCCGCCTGCAATGCCTGGCAGGACGGGCTGGCCGCCGCCGCCCACCGCGACGGCCCCACCCTGCTGCTGTGCGGCGCGCTCGACCGCATGACCCCGGTCAAGGCTGTCGGCCCGCTGTACGAAGCCCTGCAAGCCGGCGGCGGCGAGGTGAGGCGGGTCGAGCTGGCCGGCTGCGGCCACGCGATGCAGGAAGAGGACCCCGCCGCCGTGGTACGCGCCCTGCTCGGCACGAACACCGGCCCGCTCAGCAAGAAGTAAGCGAGTCCGCCCCACGAAAAAGCCGGCGCCAGCCGGCTTTTTCACGCCTCACGCCAGCTCCATCACCACCGGCTGGTGATCCGAGGCCGCGGTGTCCGCGCGCACCTCGACCGCGCGCACCCGCGGCGCCAGGTCGGTGCTCACGAAGAAGAAATCGCAGCAATAGGCGCGTTTGGGCCACTCCGCGCCGTGCAGGCCCACGCTGGGTGCGTGCGCTCGCGCGCCGTGGACGAGCGGCCACGCATCCGTCCAATGCGGGCGCTCGGCGTCTGTTGCCGGACCGGACGCGGGTAGCGGACGCTGCAGCGCGAGGTATTCGGCCGAGCCCGGTTCGCAATTGAAGTCCCCGCACAGCACCGCCGAGGCCGGACGCGGGCGCGCGGCGAAGGCGGGGTTGGACTCCTTGCCCGCCGCCGGCAACCGCGCCAGGTCCGCCGCCTGGGCCTGCAGCGCGCGCAAGGCCTCGATCTGGGCGCGGCGCTGGCGCGCGGAGTAATACTCGAGGTGGGTGCTCATCACCCGCAGCGGCCCCCAGGGCGCCTCCACCACCGCCTCCACGCACACCCGCTGCATCGCCGGACAGGCGGGGTCGGCGGGCGACGGCAGCAGGTGGCGGAACACCTGCCCCACCGGCAGGCGCGACAGCAGCAGGTTGCCGAAGCGCGCCCGCCCGCCGTCGCCGTCGGGCACGTCCATACCCGCGCCGAACACCGGCTCGAAATCCGCACAGGCCTCGGCGAAGAAGGCCGGCTCGTCCTCGCGCGCACCGCCGGCGAGGCCGGGAAAATTGCTCGCCACTTCCTGCAGGCAGATCAGGTCGAGCGGCCCGGCGGCGCGGATCGCCGCGCGCGTACGCGCCAGATCCACCCGCCCGTCCGCCCCGCGCCCCCACTGGATGTTCCAGCTCAGCAGGCGAATGCCTCGTTGTCGCTGCCCGATCGATTTCTTCATACGCATTTCGACATGATGTAAAGAAAGACCCCTGCGCGCCGTTATACCGGGCACGCCCCGTGTCCGGCGCGGACGCCCCGCCCCGCCGCCTTCCCGCCCGACACGCCGCGCATCCGGACAGGCGGCCTGCGGCCGCCCGTCATCGCGACTCCCGACGACGGCCACCAGACCATGTTCAACCGCAAGCTCAAGAGCACCCTCCAGGAACAACAGGCCGAGCTCGCCGCACGCCAGGCGGTGATCGAGGCGATCGACCGCGCCACCGCCCGCATCGAGTTCGCACCCGACGGTACCGTGCTGTTCGCCAACGAGCTCTTCCTCGCGACCATGAAGTATCGCAGCGAAGAGGTGCTCGGGCAGCACCACCGCATGTTCTGCGACGAGGCCTACGCGAATTCGTCGGACTACCTCGCGCACTGGCAGCGCCTGCGCCGCGGCGAGCCGGTGAGCGGGCGCTTCGAGCGCCGCGACGCCACTGGCGAGCCGGTGTGGCTCGAGGCCACCTACAACCCCGTATTCGGCCCCGACGGCCGCGTGCTGCGCGTGGTCAAGCTCGCCACCGACATCACCGCCCAAGTCCGCGAGGGCGCCGAGCACCGCGCCATGCTGTCGGCGATCGAGCGCTCGATGGCGATGATCGAGTTCGACCTCGACGGCAAGGTCCTCGCCGCCAACGACAACTTCCTCGCCACCATGGGCTACGCCCGCCACGAGGTGCTTGGCCGCCACCATCGCCTGTTCTGCGCCGCCGAGGACGCTGCGACGCCCGAGTACGCGCAGTTCTGGGAGCGCCTGCGCCACGGCGAATATTTCTCCGGCCGCTTCCGCCGCGTGGCGCGCAACGGCCGCACGGTCTGGCTCGAGGCCAGCTACAACCCGGTGTTCGATGCGTCCGGTCGCCCCTGCAAGTTCATCAAGCTCGCCGCCGACATCAGCCCCCGCGTCGAGGCGCTCGAGGAAGAGGTCGCCAACGCCGCCGCCGCGCTCGAACGCGCCCGCGACAACGCCCACCTCGCCGAGCGCGGCACCGACGTGATCGCGCGCGCCACCGCACAGATGGTGGCGATCTCGAACAGCGCCGAGGATGCCGCGCAGACCTTCGGCCAGCTCGGCGACGAGACCGGGCGCATCACCACCATCGTCAACACCATCCGCGAGATCGCCGACCAGACGAACCTGCTCGCGCTCAACGCGGCGATCGAGGCCGCCCGCGCAGGCGAGCACGGCCGCGGCTTCGCGGTGGTCGCCGACGAGGTGCGCAAGCTCGCCGAGCGCACCTCCAAGGCCACCACCGAGATCAGCGCCATGATCTCCACCGTGCAGGACGCCACCCACCTAGCGATCTCGCGGGTGCACGGCATGCACGAGACCGCCACCGCGAGCATCGGCTTGGCACGCGAGGCCGGCGAGGTCATCGACGGCATCCACAACGGCGCCACCGAGGTCGTCGAGGTGGTGGAGCGCTTCTCGGGGCTGCTGCATCGCTGAGTCCCCGAAGGGTGTGGACGCGCGCCGCGGCCCGCCGCGGATGCCGGAGGTGTCGGGACCGACTGCGCCACAGGCATAATCCGCTGAAGCCCTCGAGGAAGCGCTGCGATGCACACCCATCACGGTCATCAGCACGACCACCACGCCCACAACGAGCACGACCACCAACACGGCGACCCCGCACACGGCCACGCATACCCGCATCAAGCCGGTCACGCCCACCCCCCTCATCACGCGCACGACCACTCCGCGAGCCGCTTCCTGCCGCTCGCGCTCGTGCTCACGCTCGGCTTCGCCGCGGTCGAGGCGATCGCCGGATGGTGGTCGGGCTCGCTCGCCCTGCTCGGCGACGCCGGCCACATGCTCACCGACGCGGCCTCGCTCGGGCTGGCGGCGCTCGCGGCGCGCATCGCGCTGCGCCCGGCCAGCGCCCGCCACTCCTACGGCCTGCGCCGGGTCGAGGCGCTCGCCGCGCTCGCCAACGGGCTCTTCATGCTGGTGATCGTCGGCGGCCTGGTGTGGCACGCGGTCGAACGCCTGCTCGAGCCGCGCGCGGTGGCCGGCGAGGCGGTGATCCTGGTCGCGCTCGGCGGGCTGGTGCTGAACCTGGCCGTGGCCTGGCTGCTGACCCGCGGCGAGGGCGATCTCAACACCCGCGGCGCGCTGCTGCACGTGATCGGCGACCTGCTCGGCTCGGTCGCCGCGCTCGCCTCGGGCATCGTGATCCTGTACACCGGCTGGATGCCGATCGACCCGCTGCTCACCATGCTGATCTGCGGCCTGATCCTGTACTCCACGCTGGCGCTGCTGCGCCAGGTGGTCCACACCCTGCTCGAGGGCGTGCCCGACGGCCTGTCGCTGCCCGAAGTCGGTCACGCGATGGCGGGCGTCGAGGGCGTGCGCTCGGTGCACGACCTCCACATCTGGAGCCTGGATTCAAACCGCAGCGCGCTCTCCGCCCATGTCGTGCTCGCCGACGCGGCGCGCTGGCCGACGGTGCTGGCGGCCGAGCGCGCCCTGCTGCGCAGCCGCTTCGGCATCGAGCACGCCACCCTGCAACCCGAGCTGCCGCCGGCGCAGCCGCTGGTCTTCACCCCACGTACGCCGCGCGCACGCGATGCCGGCTGAGCCCCTCCCCCGATCCACAGGACCCCGACAATGCACTCCGCCCAGGAACTGGTCAGCCAGATCGAGGCGCTGACCTCGCTGCCCGATGTTTACATGCGCGTGCGCGAACAACTCGAGTCGCCGGCCGGCTCGGTCGTCACCGTCGCCCGCCTGGTCTCCGCCGACCCCGCGCTCTCGGCCCGCCTGCTGCACCTGGTCAACAGCCCCCTGTTCGGCCAGCGCGGCCGCGTCGAGGACATCGTGCGCGCGGTCGCGCTGCTCGGCCTGCAGCAGGTGCACGATCTGGTGCTGGCGATGTCCCTGCAGGGCATCTTCGCCGGCGTCCGCCCCGCCCGCCTCGACATGCGGCGCTTCTGGCGCAACAGCCTGCTCACCGGACTGGCCGCGCGCGCGGCCGGGATCGCCGCCGGCCTCACCGCCGGCGAACGCCTGTTCCTGATCGGCGTGCTCGCAGACACCGGCCACCTGGTGATGTACCAGACCGTGCCCGAGCTCGCCGCCGCCGCGCGCCTTGCGGCGCAAGCCGGCGACGAGGCGCTCGACGCCGCCGAGCGTCGCCTGGTCGGCTGCGACTTCGCGGAACTCGGCGCCGCCCTGCTCGACCGCTGGCAACTGCCCGACCGCTTCGGCACCGCGGTGGGCGCGCAGATGCTGCCGCGCCTGGGCGGCGCCTACGCCGCCGAGGCGGCAACCATCAACCTCGCCCGCCGCATCGCCGAGGCCGACGAGCTGGACCTCCCGAGCAGCGCCGCCGCCGCCCGCGTCGCGCCCGAGACCTGGGACGTGCTCGGGCTCGAGGCGGAGCGCCTGGCGGGCCTGCGCGAAGGTGCGGAGATCGATTTCGCCGCCTACCTGTCGCTGTTCTTCCCACGCAGGTAGGGGCCGCAGCGTGGCGCAAACCCGCATGGAGACTGGGATTCCAGCCCAAAAACCCCACTTCGGAAGCTACTACATGTAGTGCCCTGCAAAATCATGAAATACAAAGAGATTGTATAAATACTTGTTTTTTAAACGTTTTATTTTTTTGCACGAGCACTCGTTCCGCGCTATCCTTCCGTCCGTCCCAAGACCCACCACGGAGGAAGAAAAAGACCATGAGCGAGACCACCAGCGCGTCCACCCAGAACACCGTCAAAGCCTCCGCCGCCAACCTGCCGATGCAGGAAATCTCCGGCGAGGTGCTCGTCGAGAAGTACGCCAAGGGCGACGAACAGACCGTCGCCGAAGTGCGTCGCCGCGTCGCGCGCGCGCTGGCTGCAGTCGAAGCCGAGGACAAGCGCGCCCACTGGGAGGCGAAGTTCCTCGAGGCACAGGAGAAAGGCTTCGTGCCCGCCGGTCGCATCAACAGCGCCGCCGGCACCACGCTCGCCGCCACGCTGATCAACTGCTTCGTGCAACCGGTCGGCGACTCGGTCACCGAGGCGGTCGATGGTCGCCCCGGCATCTACACCGCGCTCGCCCAGGCCGCCGAGACCATGCGCCGCGGTGGCGGCGTCGGCTACGACTTCTCGTCCATCCGTCCCAAGGGCGCGCTGGTCAAGGGCACGGCCTCCAACGCCTCCGGCCCGGTATCCTACATGCGCGTGTTCGACCGCTCGTGCGAGACGGTGGAGTCCGCCGGCGCGCGCCGCGGCGCGCAGATGGGCGTGCTGCGCTGCGACCACCCCGACATCGAGGAATTCATCCACGCCAAGGATGAAGGCGATCTCACCAACTTCAACATCTCGGTCGGCGTCACCGACCCCTTCATGCAGGCGGTCGAGGCCGACGGCGACGTGGAGCTGGTGCACAAGGCCGAGCCCACCGAAGAGGTGAAGGCCGCCGGCGCCTACCAGCGCGACGACGGCATGTGGGTGTATCGCAAGGTGCGCGCGCGAGAGCTGTGGGACCAGGTCATGCGCTCGACCTACGACCACGCCGAGCCGGGCATCCTGTTCCTCGACCGCATGAACGCGGACAACAACCTGTACTACTGCGAGACCATCGAGGCCACCAACCCCTGCGCCGAACAGCCGCTGCCGCCCTACGGCTGCTGCTGCCTGGGCTCGATCAACCTCACGCTCTTCGTCAAGAACCCCTTCGGCGACAAGGCCGAGTTCGACTATGCCGGCTTCGGCAAGGTGGTCGACGTCTCCATCCGCATGCTCGACAACGTGCTCGAGGTCACCCACTGGCCGCTCGCGCAGCAGCACGCCGAGGCGCAGTCCAAGCGCCGCGTGGGCCTCGGATTCACCGGCCTGGGCGACGCGCTGATCATGCTCGGCCAGCGCTACGACACCGCCGAGGCGCGCGAGGAAGCGCGCAAGATCTCCGAGTTCATGCGCAACCGCGCCTACCTGGCCTCGTCCGAACTCGCCCGCGAGCGCGGCGCCTTCCCGCTCTTCAACGCCGACCTCTACCTGTCGGGCGGCAACTTCGCCTCGCGCCTGCCGGCCGATGTGAAGGACAAGATCCGCAAGCACGGCATCCGCAACTCGCACCTGCTGTCGATCGCCCCCACCGGCACGATCAGCCTGGCCTTCGCCGACAACGCCTCCAACGGCATCGAGCCGCCCTTCTCCTATACGTACACCCGGCGCAAGCGCATGGCCGACGGCACCTTCAAGGAGTACGCGGTCGAGGACTACGCCTGGCGTCTGTACAAGCACCTCGGCGGCAACGTCGACAAGCTGCCGCAGTCCTTCGTCACCGCGCTGGAGATCTCCGCGCAGGCCCACAAGGACATGGTCGCCGCGGTCGCGCCCTACGTCGACACGTCCATCTCCAAGACGGTGAACGTGCCCGAGGACTACCCCTACGCCGAGTTCGAGGATCTTTACCTCACCGCCTGGAAAGCCGGCCTCAAGGGGCTCGCCACCTACCGTCCCAACTCGGTGCTGGGTTCGGTGCTGTCGGTCACCCCGACCGCCGAGCAGAAGCAGCCGCACGACGTCGAGATCGCCGACGCCAACAAGCGCCTGTCGATCAAGAACCTGCCCGCTCCGGTGCTGTCCAGCCTGCGCTGGCCCGGCCGCCCGGACCTGCCCGACGGCAACCTGGCGTGGACCTACATGCTCAACACCCCGACCGGCGGCTTCGCGCTCTTCGTCGGCCAGGTGGGCAACAACGGCGGCAGCTTCCCGTTCGAGGTGTGGGTCAATGGCGCAGACCAGCCGCGCGGCCTGGGTGCGGTGGCCAAGACCCTGTCGATGGACATGCGCGCCAACGACCGCGGCTGGCTCAAGCTCAAGCTCGACACCCTGGCCCGCACCGTGGGCGAGCGCTCCTTCGAGATGCCCTTCCCGCCGCACGGCGAGAAGAAGCTGGTGCCCGGCGTGGTGTCGGCCTTCGCCCAGGTGGTGAATTACCGCTGCGAGAAGCTCGGCGTGTTCGACAAGGAAGACGAGAGCAACGGCGTCCTCGACACGCTGTTCAGCCTGGAAGAACCCAAGACCGGCACCGACGGCACGTTGTCGTGGACGGTGGACATCTACAACCCGGCCACCGGCGAAGACTTCGTGCTCGGCCTCAAGGAAATCACCCTGCCGGACGGCGTCACCCGCCCGTACTCGGTGTGGCTGTCGGGCAATTATCCGCGCGCGCTGGACGGCCTGACCCGCATCCTGTCGCTCGACATGCGCGTCATGGACCCGGCCTGGATCGGCATGAAGCTGCGCAAGCTCCTCGACTACCCCGAGCCGCTCGGCGACTTCATGGCCTTCGTGCCCGGCACCCGCCGCCAGCAGAACTGGCCCAGCACCGTGGCCTACCTGGCGCAGCTCATCATCCACCGCTACGCCATGCTCGGCGTGCTCGACGAGCGCGGCTACCCGACGCGCGAGATGGGCATCCTGGAGTCGCCGCGCGACGACAACGAGCCCAAGCTGATGCAGGGCGCGCTGTGCAACGAATGCGGCAACCACACCGTGATCCGCAAGGACGGCTGCGACTTCTGCACCGCCTGCGGCGCGGTCGGGACCTGCGGCTGAGCGCGCGCGCCGGCATCGCGCGAACGTCATATTCAGCAAAAAAGGGCAGCCCTGCGGGCTGCCCTTTTTGCGCTCGGTGTGATCCGTCGATCGTTTCTTGGACGCAGACGCTCTATATAATCGAGAAAATCTTCAGAAACGGTGCGCAGCCCGCCCTGCGACCACGGCACGCCCGAGCGATCACCATGCCCACCTGCCCGCGTTGCGACGGAACCGACTGCCGCGAGTCCCCGTGGAAATCCGCGGACGAGCGCCTCGCCCACCCGGGCGAGCGCGCATGGCGCTGCATGTCCTGCGTGCACCGCTTCCACGCCCCGGAGCCGCGCCGCCTGCTGCGCGACAACCCGATCGTCGCCGCGGTGGGCGGCAGCACCCTGCTGCTGACGATCGCCGTCATCGCGATCCTGTGGTTCTGGAAGAGCTGAGCGGGGAGCGCGCATGAGCACTCGCGCCCACCCGGCCTGCCCGGCCTGCGGATCCACCGACTGCCGGCGGTCGCGCTGGCGCTCGCACGAGGAACACGCCGGCCATCCCGGGCTGCACCCCTGGCGCTGCCTGGCCTGCGACCAGCGCTTCCTGGCTCCCGACGACGCGCTCCGGCCGCGCAGCAGATGGCCGCTGGTGGTGGGGATCCTGTCGGCCCTGCTGCTCCTGGGCATCGGCATCGCGAGCGTGCGCATGCTGGACCTCGACGAGTCCGGCGATGCGCCGGGCGAGACCCGATCCGCCGCGGCCGAGCCCTCGGCGCCGACGGACGCGCTCGACGCCCGCTTCCGCGCCGCACGTGCCGCGCTGCTCGACACCGCGCGCGGGCGCGAAGTGTCCGCCAGCGCGGTGAGCCAGTTGCGCGAGGCTGCCGAAGGCGGCCACACCGGTGCCATGGTGCTGCTCGGCAAGCTCTACCGCAGCGGCATCGGCATGCCGCAGAACTACGAGCTCGCCGCGCGCTGGCTGAACCAGGCGGCGCATGCGGGCGATCCCGAGGGCATGGTGGAGTTCGGCCGCCTGCATCGCAGCGGGATCGGCGTCGAACGGGATGCGGTGCAGGCCTATGTGTGGTTCAATCGCGCAGCCGCCCTGCTCAACATGGACGGCGTGCAGGAGCGCGACAGCATCGCGGTCAAGCTCGACGCGGACGAGCTCCGGCGCGCGCAGGCCCTGTCGCTCGAAGCCGCCGAAGAGGCCGCCCGGCAGGCGGCCGAGCGCAGCCGCTGAGCCCCCGGGCGTCCACGACGCCGCACGCGCCCGCTTTCCGACCGACGACACACCGCCTCGAATCGACGTGCCCATCCCGTATCCCCCCCTGCAGCCGGACACCGCCGCCGGCCCTGCCAGACTGGTCCTGCAGGGCATCAGCAAGGCCTACCCGACGGTGGTCGCCAACCACGACATCGGCCTCGTCGTGCGCGCGGGCGAGATCCGCGCCATCCTCGGCGAGAACGGCGCCGGCAAGTCGACGCTGATGAAGATCATCTACGGCGTCACCCGGCCGAGCAGCGGGCGCATGTTCTGGGAGGGCGAGGAGGTCGCGGTCGCCAGCCCGGCGCATGCGCGCAGCCTGGGCATCGGCATGGTGTTCCAGCACTTCTCGCTGTTCGAGACGCTGACCGTGGTGGAAAACGTCGCCCTGGCCCTGCCCGGCAAGCCCGCGCTCGACGCGCTCGCGCGGCGCATCGTCGAGGTCTCGGAGCGCTACGGCCTGCCGGTCGATCCGCGCCGCCACATCCACGCCCTGTCGGTGGGCGAGCGCCAGCGCGTCGAGATCATCCGCTGCCTGCTCCAGGACCCGCGCCTGCTGATCATGGACGAGCCCACCTCGGTGCTCACGCCGCAGGCGGTGCGCAAGCTCTTCGAGACCCTGCGCCGGCTCGCCGACGAAGGCTGCTCGATCCTCTACATCAGCCACAAGCTCGACGAGATCCGCACGCTCTGCCACACCGCCACCGTGCTGCGCGGCGGCAAGGTAACCGGCGAGTGCATCCCGGCGCAGGAGACCCCCGCCTCGATGGCGCGCCTGATGATCGGCAAGGAACTGCCGCGCTGCGAGCACGACGCGCGGCAGGCCGGCAGCGAAGTCCGCCTGCGCCTGGCCGGGCTCTCGCACGCCGCGGACGACCCCTTCGGCACCGACCTGCGCGACCTCCACCTCGACGTCCATGCCGGCGAGATCGTCGGCATTGCCGGCGTGTCGGGCAACGGCCAGCAGGAGCTGCTGCGCGTGATCTCGGGCGAGGCGCCGCTGGCGGAGAAATTCCCCGTGCAGATCTGCGGTGTCGAGGCCGGCCGGCTGTCGCCGGGGCGGCGGCGGCGGCTCGGCATGGCCTTCGTGCCCGAGGAGCGCCTCGGCCGCGGCGCGGTGCCGACGATGTCGCTTGCCGACAACGCGCTCCTCACCGCCGCGCACAACCAGGGCATGGTGGCCGCCGGCTTCCTGCGCTTCGGGCGTGCGCGCGCGTTCGCACGGCGCTGCATCGACGAGTTCGACGTCCGCTGTGGCGGCACGGCCGCCGCGGCCAAGTCGCTGTCGGGCGGCAACCTGCAGAAGTTCATCGTCGGCCGCGAGATCCTGCAGGCCCCGCGCCTGCTCGTATGCGCGCAGCCCACCTGGGGCGTGGACGTCGGCGCCGCCGCCTTCATCCGCCAGCGGATCATCGACCTGCGCAACCGCGGCTGCGCGGTGCTGGTGATCTCGGAGGAGCTCGACGAGCTGTTCGAGATCTGCGACCGCATCGCGGTGATCGCCAAGGGCCGGCTGTCGCCGGTGCGCGCCGTGCGCGACACCAGCATCGAGGACATCGGCGTGTGGATGAGCGGGCTGTGGCCGGGCGCCGAGCACACTGCCGGCGCGCCCCTCGCGACGGAGACCCCGCATGCTTGAGCTCGAAGCCCGTGCCGAACCCTCGCGGCTGATGTCCTGGGCCTCGCCGCTGCTCGCGGTGGCACTGATGCTCGTCGGCGGCCTGGCGGTGTTCGCCGCGCTCGGCAAGGACCCGGCCGAAGGCTTCCGCGTCTTTTTCCTCAACCCGGTCAAGGACCTCTACGCGCTCTCCGAACTGCTGCTCAAGGCCACGCCGCTGATGCTGTGCGCGATCGGCCTGGCGATCGGCTTCCGCGCCAACGTGTGGAACATCGGCGCCGAGGGCCAGTTCATGCTCGGTGCGGTGGCCGCCACCGGCGTGGCGCTGTACTTCGGCGACGCCGAGAGCGCCCTGGTGCTGCCGGCCATGGTCCTCGCCGGCGCCGCGGGCGGGGCGGCTTGGGCGGCGATCCCGGCGCTGCTGCGCACGCGCTTCAACGCCAACGAGATCCTGGTGTCGCTGATGCTGGTCTATGTGGCCCAGCTCTTCGTGTCCTGGCTGGTGTTCGGGCCATGGAAGGACCCCGACGGCTTCAACTTCCCGCAGACGCGGATGTTCGCCGAGGCGGCGACCCTGCCGATGGTGATCGAGGGCACCCGCCTGCATTTCGGCTTCGCGATCGCGCTCGCCGCCCTGGTGGCCGGCTACGCCTTCATGAACCGCAGCCACGCGGGCTTTCGCATGCGGGTCGCCGGCGAGGCCGCCGACGCCGCGCGCTACGCCGGCTTCTCGGCCACGCGCATGATCTGGGTGGGTCTGCTCCTCGGCGGCGCCGCCGCCGGGCTGGCCGGCATGGGCGAGGTGGCCGGGCCGATGGGCCAGCTCACCGACAAGGTCGGCAGCGGCTACGGCTTCGCCGCCATCATCGTCGCCTTCGTCGGGCGGCTCAACGCCTTCGGCATCCTGCTCGCCAGCCTGCTCATGGCCCTGCTCTACATCGGCGGCGAGCAGGCGCAGCAATACCTGAACCTGCCCAACTCGATCTCGATGGTGTTCCAGGGCATGCTGCTCTTCTTCCTGCTCGGCGCCGACGTCTTCATCCACTACCGCCTGCGCCTGCGCCGGCGTGGCACTTGAGGAGGCCGCCATGGACGCGAGTCTCTTCACCTCGATGCTGTTCGCCACCGTGGTGGCGGGCACGCCGCTGATCATCGTCGCCCTCGGCCTGCTGGTGAACGAGAAGGCCGGGGTGCTCAACCTCGGCGCCGAGGGCATGATGACGATGGGCGCGGTCGCTGCCTTCGCCGTCACCCACGAGAGCGGCAACCCGTGGCTGGGCGTGGCCGCCGGCATGGGCGCGGGCATGGCGATGGCGGCGCTCTTCGGCCTGCTCGTGCTCACCCTGATGGCCAATCAGGTCGCCTCCGGCCTCGCCCTGGCGATCTTCGGCGTCGGCCTCGCGGCCTTCGTCGGCAAGCCCTACGAGGCGGTGGCGCTGCAGGCGGTGCCGCCGATCCGCATCCCCTTCATCGCCGACCTGCCGCTGATCGGCGAAGCGCTCTACAACCAGCAGGCGCTGGTGTATTTCTCCTGGGCGCTGTTCTGGGGCCTGCTGTGGTTCCTGCACCGCAGCCGCGCCGGCCTGGTGCTGCGCGCGGTGGGCGAGTCGCCTGCATCCGCGCACGCGATCGGCTACCCGGTGATCCGCATCCGCTACCTCGCGGTGCTCTTCGGCGGCGCCATGGCCGGCATCGGCGGCGCCTTCCTGTCGGTGTTCTACACGCCGATGTGGGCCGAGGGCATGGTCGCCGGGCGCGGCTGGATCGCGCTCGCGCTGGTGGTGTTCGCGACCTGGCGGCCGCTGCGGGTGATGGTCGGGGCCTATCTGTTCGGTGGCGTGATGGTCACCCAGCTCTTCATCCAGGGCTCGGGGCTGCAGATCGACTTCCCCTCGCAGCTGCTGTCGTCCCTGCCCTACTGGGCGACCATCGTGGTGCTGGTGGCGATCTCGCGCAACGGCAACACGATCCGGCTCAACTCGCCGGTCTCGCTCGGCAAGCCCTACCGGCCCGAGGCCTGACGCCTTTCGCCGCGACCGCGGCGGCTCGGCAGCCCTCCAGCGCGGGACAACCCATCTCGGGTCGCGCGTGACGCAGTCGGCAGCAGCCGGGCGGAGCGCGGGCTAGCATCTGCGGCATCCGAACATGCTCCGGCGCAGGTCCGCCTGCCCGTACCCGCCCGATGATCCTCGACCTGCTCCAGGCCACCGCCCTGCTGCTCGCCCTCTGCCTGCTGCAGGGCGGTTTGGCACGCCGCTGCGCGCACGGCGGCCCGGCATTCGCGGTCGGGTCCGGGCTGATCTACGGGCTGGCCTGCATCGCCGGCATGATGATGCCGATCACGCTGGCGCCCGGCGTCATCGTGGATCCGCGCTCGGTGGTGTTGAGCGTGGGCGCACTCTTCGGCGGTCCGCTCGCCGGCGCCGTGGCCGGCCTGGCCGCCGCAGCCTATCGCATCTGGCTGGGCGGCAGCGGCGTCTTCATCGGCGTGACGACGATCACGCTGGCGGTGCTGCTCGGCCTCGCCTTCCGCCTCGGCGCCGCGCGCGGCTGGCTGCGGCCGGCGCCGCTGCAGCTCTTCCTCTTCGGCGTGTTCACCCACGCCACCAGCCTGCTGCTGATCGCAACGGTCCCCAACCAGTCCCTCGCCGGTCTCTTCGCCAACCTCGGCCTGCCCTACCTGCTGCTGATGGGGGCCGCCACGCTGCTGCTCGGCGCCCTGCTGCGCGACCTCGAGCAGCGCCGCGCGACCGAATGCGCGCTGGCGGCGAGCGAGGCGCGCCTGCGCGCGATCACCGCGGCCATCCCCGACCTGGTCTTCGTGGTCGACGAGGACGGCCGCTACCTCGAGGTCATCACCCGCCAGGAAAACCTGCTCGCCGCACCGCCCGAGCAGGTGATCGGTCGACGCTCCGAGGACGTGCTGCCCGCGGGACCGGCCGCCGTGCTGCGCGCGGCGCTGGAGCAAGCCCTGGCCAGCCCGGAGCGGACCTGCGCCCGCTATGCGCTCGACACGCCCGCCGGCCACCGCGAATTTCAGGCCTGGATCCAGGCCATCGACGCCCCGATCGGCGGGCGCCGCGCGGCGGCCATCCTGGTGCAGGACATCACGGCCAACGTGGCCGCCGAGGAACGCATCCGCAAGCTCGCCTACTACGACCCGCTCACCACGCTGCCCAACCGCCGCCTGCTCGTCGAGCGCCTCGGCCACGCGATCGCCACCAATGCGCGCACCGGCCTGCACGGCGCGCTGATGTTCATCGACCTGGACGACTTCAAGGACATCAACGACCTGCTCGGCCACCACAACGGCGACGTGCTGCTGCGCGAGGCCGGCGCACGCCTGCGCGGCGTGGTGCGCGAATCCGACACGGTGGCACGCTTCGGCGGCGACGAGTTCGTGGTCCTGCTCGAGCTGCTCGCCGAATCTGCCGACGAGGCCTTGCTCGCCGCGCGTCAGGTCGCGGACAAACTGCTCGAACAGCTCGGCCATCCCTACCGTCTCGACGGACTCGACCGCAAATGCACCGCGAGCCTGGGCCTGGTGATCTTCAACGGCCACGAGCACACGGCCGACGAACTGATGCAGCGCGCCGACCTGTCGATGTACGAGGCCAAGCGCTCGGGCAAGAACACCGCCCGCGTCTTCGATCCGCACATGCGTACCGAGCTGGCCGACCGGCTCGCGCTGGAGACCGAGCTGCGCGGCGCGATCGGCACCGGCGCGTTCCTGCTCCACCTGCAGCCCCAGCTCGATGCCGGCGGACGCCTGATCGGCGCCGAGGCCCTGCTGCGCTGGAACCGCGAGGGGCACGGACCGACCCCGCCCGCCCTGTTCATCCCGATCGCCGAGCAGGCGGGCCTGATGCCTGCGCTCGGACGCGAGGCGATGGCGCTCGCCTGCGAGGAACTCGCGCGCTGGGTCGCGCTTCCCGGCGCCGACGGCCTGGTGATGGCGGTCAACGTCAGCGCCGCCCAGCTCTACGAGCCCGGCTTCGTCGAGGAGGTGCTCGCGCTGCTGGCGCGCACCGGCGCCCCCGCAGAGCGGCTCAAGCTCGAACTCACCGAATCGCTGCTGCTCACCGACATCGAGCGCGCGATCGAGGCCATGACCCGCCTGCGCGAGATGGGCATCCGCTTCTCGATCGACGACTTCGGCACCGGCTACTCCTCGCTCGGCTACCTGCAGCGCCTGCCGCTCGACGAGCTCAAGATCGACCGCGCCTTCGTGCGCGACCTGCCCGCCAACGCCAGCAGCCTGGCGATCGTGCGCACCATCATGGCACTCGCCGACACCCTGCGCATCCGCGTCGTCGCCGAGGGCGTGGAAACCTCCGCACAGCACGCCTGCCTGCTCGACAACGGCTGCGACGCCTTCCAAGGCTTCCTGTTCGCCCGCCCCGAGGCGGTGGAGAGCTTCCGCGCACGGATGTCCGCGACGGACGCCTTGCACGGGAGCGGCGCGCAGCCCCGGGGCGGGGCAGATCGCGACCGATGAACGATCCGCACCCGGCACAGCGCGCCACCGTGAGCCTCCCTGCCCCGACGCCAGCCTTGCCCCCCTCCGCGGCAGCGATCGAGCTTTTCATCGAGGCCTGCCCGTTCGCGGTCATCGAGTGGGGCCGCGACATGCGCGTCCTGCGCTGGTCGCCCGAGGCCGAGCGGGTTTTCGGCTGGTCCGCTGCGGAGGTGCTCGGCAGGCGCCCCAACGAATGGAGCTTCACCCATCCGGACGACGCGGCGGCGGTCAAGCGCGCGATCGGCCAGGCCATCACCGCGGACGGTCCCACGCCGCCGGTGATCGGCCGCAACTTCACGCGCGACGGCCGCCTGCTGCATTGCGAATGGCACAACCGGGCGAACCGCGACCCGCAAGGCCGGCTCGTCTCGCTGCTCTCTTTCGCGAAGGACCTCACCCGACAGCTCGAGGCCGAGCGCGCGCGCGACCTCAGCGAAGCCCGCTACGCGCACATCTTCAACAACAGCCACGCGGTGATGCTGATCCTCGACCCGGAGAGCGGTCGCATCCTCGACGCCAACCCCGCCGCGGAGGAGTTCTACGGCTGGTCCAGGGAAACGCTGCAGACGATGCAGATCGGGGACATCAACACCCTGTCCCCGCAGGCGCTGCTCGTCGAACTGAAGGCGGCCCATGCGGAAGAGCGCAAGCATTTCGAGTTCCGCCATCGCCGCGCCGACGGCTCCGTCCGCGACGTCGAGGTCCACAGCGGACCGACCGAGGACGGCAACCGCTCCATGGTCTTCTCGATCGTGCACGACATCACCGAGCGCAAGCAGGCCGAAGCGTTGTCGCGACGCTGGGAGCGCTTCTTCCGCCTGTCGAACCTCGGCCTCGCGATGCACGACGTGTCCGACAACACGATCATCGACGTCAATGCCACCTATGCGAGCCAGCACGGCTACTCGATCGAGGAGCTGCGCGGCATGCGGATCGACGAACTTTACCCCGAGGACGAGCGCGAGCAACTCCATGCTCACCTCGCCGAGGCCGATCGCATCGGCAACGCCAGTTTCGAGACCGTTCACCTGCGCAAGGACGGCAGCCGGCTGCCGCTCGTGATCGGAGTAACCGCCCTGCTCGACGACCGCGGCCGCGCCGTCGCGCGCTTCGCATTCGGACTCGACATCAGCGCGCGCAAGGCGGCCGAGGATGAGCTGCGCAAGCTGTCGCGCGCCGTCGAGGAGAGCCCGGAGAGCATCGTCATCACCAACACCCGGGCCGAGATCGAGTACGTCAACCAGGCCTTCATCGACAAGACCGGCTATTCCCGTGCCGAGGCCATCGGCCAGAACCCGCGCCTGCTGCAGTCCGGACGCACCACCCCGGCCACCTATGCGGACCTGTGGAACACGCTCACCCACGGCCGCTCCTGGCAGGGCGAGTTCTTCAACCGCCGCAAGGACGGCAGCGAGTACCTCGAGCGCGTGACGATCACGCCGATCCACGACGAAAGCGGGCACATCACCCACTACGTCGCGGTCAAGCAGGACATCACCGCGCAACGGCGCATGGAAGAGGAACTGCTGCGCTACCACGAACACCTCGAGGGCCTCGTCGAGAGCCGGACGGCCGAACTGCAGCACGCACTCGATGCGGCCAACATCGCCAGCCGCGCAAAGAGCGAGTTCCTCACCACGATGAGCCACGAGATCCGCACGCCGATGAACGGGGTGATCGGCCTGCTCGACGTGCTGAGCCATTCGCAGCTCTCCACGGAACAGGTCGAGATGGTCGGCATCATGCGCGAATCCGCCGAGACCCTGCTGCGGCTGATCGACGACATCCTCGACTTTTCCAGGATCGAGTCGGGCAATCTCGAGCTCGACGTCGGCCCTGCATCGATCCCCGACCTGATCGCGCGTGTCGTCGGCATCCTGCAGACGGTCGCGAACCGCAAGTCGGTCCGGCTGAGCACCCGCATCGACCCCGACGTGCCCGCGGTCGTGCGCACCGACGCGCTGCGCCTGCAGCAGATCCTGTGCAACCTCGTCGGCAACGCGGTGAAGTTCTCCTCCGGCCTCGACCGCCCCGGCCGCGTCGAGATTCGCGTCGAGACCGCCGGCGCAGGCCGGATCCGCTTCATGGTCACCGACAACGGCATCGGCATCGCCCCCGAGGCGATCGAGAAGATCTTCGACCCCTTCTCGCAAGCCGAATCCAGCACCACCCGCCGCTTCGGCGGCAGCGGACTCGGACTGTCGATCTGCACGCGCCTCGTGCGCATGATGAAGGGCCGGATGGAGGTGAACAGCCTTCCCGGGCGTGGCAGCCGCTTCGTGGTCACGCTCCCGCTTGCCGCGACCAACGGCTCGGCCACGCGCAGCGAGCCAGCCCGCAGCACGGCGCTCGCTCGCCCCTCCCCCACGCCGCCGCTTGCGACACCCGGAGCCGGCGAGTCCGGTCGCCGCATCCTCGTCGCCGAGGACAACGACATCAATCGTCGCGTCATCGCGCGACAGCTCGCACTCCTCGGGCTGCAATGCGACACCGCCGAGGATGGCTTCGAGGCACTCGAGCGCTGGCGGCAGGGTCATTACAGCCTGCTGCTGACCGATCTCCACATGCCCGGGATGGACGGCTACGAACTCACGGCGAGGATCCGCAGCGAGGAAGCGCCGG